>SDBV01000005.1_pt1 | contig 198038 bp, 201 predicted proteins | sample 2277081 | NCBI WGS metagenome assembly SDBV01 (sample SAMN10402039, study PRJNA504765) | marine sediment metagenome | isolation source: marine sediment core GS10_PC15, 223 cmbsf | place: Arctic Ocean: Southern Knipovich Ridge | collected 2010 | reverse complement strand
CAGGTTACCCCCCGAAAAATGTGGAATATCTATTTATTCAGGTAATTTGGTAAGTGAACTGAAAAAAAGTAATTTAGAGATTGTAACAATAGGGACAAAAAATTCAGAATCTGACTATAAAATCAATTTTTCATCTTTAAATTTAAAAGAAAAACTTGAGAGGATAATAAAAAAAGAACGAATAAACTTATTGCACATCCAGTATATTGCCCCTTTCTTCGGAAGGTATGACCTAAACTACAACATTATAAGGGCCTTTTCAATAAAGATACCTATAATCACAACGCTTCATGAAGTGCAGTACTCATCTAAAGGATTAAAAAATAAGATATTAGCAAGAATTGAAAAAGAAATTGTAAAAAAATCAAATATAGTCATTGTACACACTCCAAATCAAAAAAGATACATAAAAGAAAAATACAATAAAAAAAACATAGAATGTACCTATATGGGATTATATCTAAAAAAAGAGCACCCTAGAAAAGGCAAAAAGATACTATTTTTTGGTATTTTATCGCACAATAAAGGAATAGAATATCTGATAAGTTCAATGAAGTATCTAAAAGATTACAAATTAACAATTGCGGGGAGCATAGGAAAAAATGTGCCCATTACATACAAAGAAAAATTAATCAAAAAAGCAAGCATCAATAATCTAAAAAATGTTAAGTTTGACGTAGGGTGGGTCTCTGAAGAAAAAAAAGCACAATACTATAAAAACGCAGATATTATTGTTTTGCCGTATGTGTGGGCACCGTATCAATCCGCTGTTTTACATGACGCATTTTCTTATGGAATCCCGGTAGTTGTTACAAAAACAGGGGCAGTATGGGAAATTGTAGATTTGTATAAAACAGGTGCTGTAGTAAAGCCAAAAAGTCCAAAAGCAATAGCAGAAGGTATAAAAAAGGTTACAGGGAATTATGATAAATACAAAAAAGGTATAAGAAGGTATAAAAAAGAGGCAAATTGGAAGGCTGTTGCAGCAAAACACATATATCTATATAAAAAACTTATTTCGTAGCAATTGCACATAACAATTAATAACTCCACTTTAAAAGAGGAATATTCAAATACATTGTATTGATTTCCGCTTATTTATTTTATAAAATTTAATTATATATCAGTGTCAATATGGTGGTAAAAGTATCAATAGTAAAAAATAATTAATATGACAGCTGAGTATTGCTCTTTGTTAAGCGTTCACTATCCCTTATAGGCGGCCTGCCAATAAAACCAGGAATAAAAGTTCTCATTAAACCATACATTTCACAAGCTGCTTACTGCAGGCAGCAAAGCTTCTCTCTTTTGCAAGCTGATTGATATTAAGAAGAAGTGTCTGTTGCTTTTTCTTATCACCAAGAATACGCTTTATCTTCTGCCTCAAATCTGCAACACTACCTGACTTAAACAACACACCATATTTATCCTTAACCTCTTCTTTAAAGCTGGGTATATCAGAGCAGATTGGTATTTTCCCATAACCCCACACTTCTGTCATCACAGCGCTCTGCTCAATAAACCTATATGGCAGCAAGAAGAAATCTGTTTTTCTGAAAAGGGCATCTTTGTCCTTATCGCTGGTATATTTATTAATTAGAGTGATGTTTTTCTTGCCTTTGACAAGCTGTTTGATCTCTTTTAGGTATGAATATTGTTTTTTCATGGCATAAGGATTTACAGTTCCTGCTATGGTAAGTTTTACATCAAGGCCGCCTACAGCCTTGCATGCCAGGTCAATGCCCTTATCAGATGATATAAAGCCGAAGATCATCAATTGATTACCACTTAATTTCTGTTTTACTTGTCGAATAGGTATTGCTATCGGTAAAACCTCTATTGATGGCTTAATCCATGTACTTTGTAACAGCTTCTGCTTTGCAACCTGAGTATGTAAAAATACCTTGTCAGTAAAGAGAAACAAGCAAAGATGAACCATCCTGATAACCCAAGCTTTCCATCCTTTGTTATAAGGGGCTATGGTATGCACCATAAAATTAATCTTATAACCCAACAACTTCAACCATAGCAAAAGCATTGGAAAGAACAGTAAATTATAATGTACATACTCAAATTGTATAAGCACTTTATCTGGCTTGAATCTATGGAGTTTAAATGCTGTAGATATATATGAAAAAGGGTTGTGTTTGCTCAGACACCCAAGGATATCATCACCACGTTCATTTCCCTTAAAACTGAAGACCCTTACCTTATGCTCTGCTCTTTTCAAAACTTCAGCTATCCTTGATGAATAAATGCCTATTCCATCTTTTTGTGGCGGATACGTACCGATAATTGCTACTTTCATTTTTCAATTATACCAATTACTAATCCATTAGCATAGGGGAATGGGAATCCAAATTCCATATTCATTATATCTCCCCACTTAACCTCTACCCACCTATTATCTTTAGAAACTCGTTTTAAGCAATATAGTTTTGTAAACCCTAGTTTATCATCCTTAAGTAAATTATCAAGTTCAGGGTTATATCCAATAGGCAAAGTAATAACGATTTTTCCTCCAAAATTAGTAAGTCTCTTTAGGTTCTCTAAAGCTTGTAAAATCTTTTTTTTATTAGAGGTCCCAATTTTATTTCCTTGTTCATCAAATCCTACATGCTCCAGTGTAGATATACTAACAATCAGATCATATCTTTTTTTTGGATTAAAATCTATTACATCCTGATTGATAACTTTATTACCTGCCTCGTATTTATCTACAACATCATACTTAACATTAAAATAATGAGATAATACATTACCAACCTCCAAAATGTTTTTTCCAATGTGTTCCTTCACAATCCCCCACACAATTGGTACTTCAACAACCCTCTCACTTTCCCAAGTATTGCTATATTGATGGTAAAAGTAATTATAACTAAGATTATCAACTATAAACTTTTTTGATGATTTAAAAGTCTTATAATACCAAAAGAAGAAATAATTAGTTACTAAGTTACATGGATACCAATTAAATATAATCTTAATCCCAATCTTCATGACATAAAAAATACCCTTTTTCTTTGAAACCTTTTTTGCCTTTTCAAAAAGTTTTTGAAGATTTAGTAAAACAGTTGATTTCATTATTTGTACCCTAATGGTCTATACTTTAAAAATTTTTGTATTTTGTAGAGTTTAAAACGATAGGAATTCCGTGTAGGTTATTTAGAACTTGTCAAGAACCACCCGTCAATAGACGGGTGGCATGACGGGCGAAGCCTAGCAAGCCATCCCGTGCTAACAGGTGGTTCTTGAGCATGCTCAGAATACCACCAGTCAATAGACTGGTGGTATACTGACATATTAATTTACTAAAGGAGGTTGATAAAATAGAACAAAATTTCAATATTTTGTTTTATATCCAAAAAAGGAGCAATATTTTTTATTAATTTTATTAAGCAATAATGCACAAAACCGTAAGGCACTATTCTCAAATTTTGTTTCTTCGATAATTTTAGTACTCATGTATTGTATCACTTCTTTGTCTCCAACTTTCCTTTGCCGTTGGATAACCTTTCGTTTTTTTAGTAATAATTTAAAATGAATCAACAACCACCCATAACCCTTTAGTTTATAGAAACTCTTACTGGGGTATCCTAAAAGGATAGAAAGCTCAAGAAGACATAAAGGTGGCAGGAGTAATAAAATGCTTCTCGGACTATAACATAAAAAAAAATTGAGTAATCTATTTCTCTCTCCCAAATACCAAAAAAAGTTAGAAAGCCCTTTATGGCTTTTAATAACTATCTCCCCTTCATGAAAGAATATGGATCTTGGCACCATTAAAGCATTTTTTCCCTTTAATCGAAGTCTCCAACAAAGTGCTGCATCCTCGCTATAGATAAAATAGTCCTCATCAAATGGCTCCCCCACCTCTACTTTTCTGAAAAGCATAGATCCTCCACTAACAGCAAAGACAGGAAAAGCTTCTTTAATATCCTTATCCACATCAATGTTTGCCTGAAGACCAAATACTGTTGTCGTGCCATAGCCTGTAAAGCTATAATCACTCTTATCATATTTATTATATGCCTTTGAGCCAACAATCCCCACATCCCTATTGCTCTCAATCGCTTTCACAAGCTCTTTCAGCCAGTCTTTCTCAACAAGTGTGTCATTGTTCAACAGCGCTATATATTTCCCATTTGCAGACTTAACACCTATGTTATTTCCACCTGCAAATCCATGATTTTTATTCTCCCTAATCAGCCTTATTCCTTTTACTTTCTCCAACACATCTGCATCATTGCCTTTTGAACCATTATCAACAACAATAATCTCAAAATCACTGTAACTCTGCTTCCTCAGTTCTTCTATGCAGGGTACAGTATATTTTACATTCTCATAGTTAATCAAAATAACTGAGACATTAACCATTTTTATATATCTCCCTCACTGGCAGTCTAACTAAAAAACAATATACAAAGAGGAGAGGATTAATCAATTTATTCAATATACCTAAGTTCTGCGGTATCTTATAAGTAATATAAGGGGCCAATGCCCTGTCCTTAACCTTTCGTTGTGATTGGATAAATCTTCTTTTACTGAACACAAGTTTCCAATGCCATAATAACCAGATATATGACTTCAATCGAATATGTACTCTCAACTTAAATGTAGTGATGATAATTGTGGAGAGCATATTAATCATAATAATAGGCACCATCTTTAGCACATTGCCAAAACTATAGAATATCAATGGATTCATTATCTTATTCTTTTCACCATGAAACTCAGGTATATTTGACGCCTTAGTCCTTACTTGTGCCCCTAAATGGTCAAGCTTAGAATCTGGTGCTATCCTCACATCATAACCCTTCAGTCTTGCCAGCCATGCTGCATAAATGTCTTCTCCATACGCAAAATAATCATCATCAAAAGGCTTTGGCATGATGCTTTTCTTGAACATCATACTACATCCAGAGACCATAAATGTAAACGTCTCATCCTTTTGCCAGATGTTAACTGGTTCCCCCATAAGGCTAATCGCATTACCAAGGGTTTCCACATTGTTGTAGAATTCCCCAATATTATTGATCCTTGATCCAACAATAGATATTTTATCGTTAGACTCAATCATTCTGACCATAGCAGTCACATAATTCTTATCAACAACAGTATCACTATTCAACAGCACCACATACTCCCCTTTTGCATTTCTCACGCCAATATTACTTCCCTCTGCAAATCCCAAATTTTTTTTATTTTCTATTAACTTAATGTCTTTTCTTTTTCTTAAAATTTCTACAGAATTATCTACACTGCCATTATCCACAACTATAATTTCGTAATTAGGGTAATTCAATCTTTTTAAGGAATCTAAACAGGGAATAGTATCCTTTATTCCATTCCAATTAAGGATAATAATACTTACTTTAGAGTATTTTTTCATATCAAAAAGTTATAGAAAACTATTTAAATAGTTTCCTATTCATAAGAATATTAAGATGAAGATTTTAATTGTTGGGGCAAGTGGATTTTTAGGGAAAAAATTATTCAATATACTATCTAAAGAATTTGAAGTTATAGGTACAACTCACACAAAAAAGAAAGGATTTATTGATCTAGACATAACAAAAAAAGATAAAACCTTACAATTAATTGAAAAAGTAAAACCAAACATGATAATTATGCCTGCTTCAATTACTGATGTTGATTTCTGTGAAAAAGAAAAAGAAAAAGCACATCAAACAAATGTGGAAGGAGTAAAAAGTATTGTTGAAGGATGCAAAAAAATAAATGCAAGACTCATTTATTTCTCTACCGATTATGTTTTTAATGGTAAGAAAGGTAATTATAAAGAAGACGACCAACTCAACCCATTAAGCTATTATGCAAAAACCAAGGTTGAAGCTGAAGAAATAGTCAAAAACAGCAGATTAGATTACATTATCGGTAGGGTAAGTTGTTTATATGGATATAATTCAACGGAGGATAAACAAACCTTTGTTAACTTTGTTATTAGCAACATAAAAAAAGGGAACCCAGTCTCAGCATTCAGGGATCAAATTCTAAGTCCAACATTAATTGATGACATTGTTAATGCCATACTTATTTTGATTAAAAAATGGGAAAATGGAATTTTTCACATAGCTGGGAGCGAACCTATCTCAAGATATGATTTCACCCTAAAAATAACAGATGTTTTCAATTTAGACAAAAAGTTAATAAAGTCAATTAAAACATCTGAATTAAAGCAAAAAGCAAAGAGGCCTTTAAATGCAAGTTTAGATATTTCAAAATTGGAAAAACTTGGAATCAAAATGTCTAATATTGAAGAAGGACTTAAAAAAATGAAGGAGCAGTTAGAGTGAAAGGAGTTATTTTAGCAGGAGGAACAGGAAGTAGATTAATGCCTTTAACTAAGATAACCAATAAACACCTGTTGCCTGTATGGAAAAAATTGATGATATATTATCCACTGGAAAAATTAAGAGATGCAGGCATAAAAGAGATTCTTATTGTAACTGGGAAAGAACACGCCGGTGATTTTATAAAGATACTTGGAAGTGGAAGGGAGTTGGATTTAATCCTAACATATGAATTGCAGGAAGAAGCAGGAGGGATAGCTCAGGCATTATCTTTAGCTAAAAATTTTTTAAAGGGTGAAAAAAAATTCGTCATTATCTTAGGAGATAATATTATAGAAGACAGCATAAAAAAATATGTATTAGACTTTGAAAATGGAGAAGAAGAAGCACAAATCTTTTTGAAAAAAGTTCAGAATGCCAAACGTTTTGGTGTAGCTGAATTAGAAGGCAGCAAAGTCGTTAAAATAGAAGAAAAACCCAAAAACCCAAAAACAAATTACGCTGTAACGGGTTTATACATGTACTCTTCTAATATTTTTGAGATAATTAAAACACTAAAACCATCTCGCCGTGGAGAATTAGAGATAAGTGATGTAAATAATGCTTACATACAAAAAGGAACCATGAAAGCAACTAATCTTGAGGGGTTTTGGACAGACGCTGGAACATTTGAAAGCCTTTATAGAGCTGCAACATTATTAAAAAACAAAGAGGAAAACAAAAAATGATAGAAGGAGTTAAGATAAAAAAACTAATGGTAATTCCGGATGAGCGTGGCAAAGTAATGGAGATGCTTAGAGACGATGATGAAATGTTCAAAAAATTTGGTCAGGTCTACATGACAACAGCTAAACCAGGATATGCCAAAGGATGGCATTACCACAAAAAACAAACAGATAATTTCGTTTGTGTAAAGGGAGAGATGAGAGTAGGATTATACGATGCTAGAAAAGAATCGAAAACATTTGGAGAAGTTCAGGAATTTACCATAAGTCCTGAAGAAAATCCATTATTAATTTCAATCCCTCCTGAAGTATATCATGGTTTTGAAAGTAATATAGATGAAGAATCAATAGTAATCAATACACCAACAGAACATTACAGTCATGATAATCCTGATGAACATAGAATCCCTTTCAATAGTAAAGACATTCCATTCAAATGGAAATCAAAAAAAGGTGGCTAAAATAACAAAAGTACTAATAACAGGCGGTGCTGGTTTTATTGGCTCTAATTTTGTAAAGCTTTATCTAAACAAGTATCCGGACCATGAAATAATAAATCTAGACAAACTAACCTATGCAGGCAACTTAGACAACATTAAAGACTTAAAAGACAACAAAAGGCACACCTTTATAAAAGGAGATATTTGTGACAAAAAAGTTGTTGAAAAGGCAATGAAAGGTTGCTCAATAGTTATACATTTTGCAGCAGAAACTCATGTAGACAGAAGCATTATTGATGCTGGAACCTTTGTAAAAACAGATGTTTTTGGTACTTACATATTATTAGAAGCTGCAAGAAAGTTTGACATTAAAAAATTCATCCATATCTCAACAGACGAAGTCTATGGAAGTGTAAAATCAGGTTCCTTCACAGAAGAGTCTCCTTTAAACCCAAGAAACCCTTATTCAGCAAGTAAAACTGGTGCAGAAAGATTAGCTTATTCTTTTTTTACAACATATGGTTTACCAGTAATTATAACAAGATCATCAAATAATTTTGGGCCATATCAGCATCCTGAAAAGCTAATTCCATTATTTATAACAAATCTTATTGAAGGGGAAAAGGTCCCCCTCTATGGAGACGGCCTAAATGTTAGAGATTGGATTTATGTAACAGATAACTGCGAAGCAATTAACTTAGTCTTAAACAAAGGAAAAAACGGAGAAGTCTATAATATTGGTGGTGGAAATGAAAAGCCAAATATCTGGATTACAAAATTTTTACTAAATGAACTAAACAAGAATGAATCTTATATTGAACATGTAACAAATAGATTAGGCCACGACCTAAGGTACTCTTTAAATTGCAACAAAATACATAAACTTAGCTGGAAGCCAAGATTTGACTTTGAAAAAGCATTAAAAGAAACAGTTAAGTGGTATAAAAATAACGCAGAGTGGTGGAAGAAACTTAAGAAATGATTGCTTATTCTCCTTTAACAATATTTCATGTAAATATTACCATAATAAAACTAACCACTATGAATATTATTGCAGGAACTAACAAAAGTGGGTCTTTTATTACTTTTTCTGGGCTTCTAACTATTTCACTATTTGAAAGAATAAGATAATAATACCTCAATATTAAATAAATGAAGAGGGGAGTTATCCAAATCAATGATTTATACTCCGAAGAAAAAGAGTATAAAGCAAATACTAAAATTAGTATTGTCATAAAGATATTAAACAATGAGAAAAGGAGATCCTTGGAATAATATTTCAATACTGCTCTATGGCGCCATGAATTTTTATTCAGAAATTCCATCTCGCCATACCTCTTACCTGTTACTAAAAACAACGAAAAGAAAAAAACACCTATTACAAGCCAAGGACTAATGAATACATCTATAATCACCGCTCCGGAAACTGCCCTTAACGCAAAAATTAAAGAAATCGAAAGTAAATCTGCAAAAAGTATGTTTTTTAGATAAAGCGTATATGCTGTCGAGGTGATAAATATACCTAGAACAATATAAAAAAAATAAATATCTGATAGGTAAGCACTAGTCAATCCGACTATCAAAAAAATAAAAAATAGGGATATGGCAACATAGTTATTAACATTCCCTGCCACCAAGGGCCTATCTCTTTTTTCGGGGTTAAGCTTATCTTTTTTTGAATCAATCAAGTCATTAAAGATATAATTAGCAGAAGAGATTATGACAAGTATAACAAATCCATTTATTGTTATTGCTAAATATCCTAGATTGAAAAAATTTTTAGAGAAAATAATAGCAAGAAATATTACTAGATTCTTATACCACTGATGTGGCCTTATCAATTTGATTATATTCTTCAATAATGATGCCATCTTCAACAAAATCATACCTCCTTAATCTTTTTATAAACTCTAAAGTGCCCAATGGTTCTATCAAATGCATATTTTTCTGAAAAATCAGGTAATTTCTCTGAAGGGCTCACTACAATAAGTGGAATCTGTTGAGTGTCTATTATATTATCAAATCTTTCTAAGAATTCAGGCATTGTAGGATATGACATATAAAACTTCCTCTTGGCATAATAAGCTATAGATTGAGGTGATATTATAATATCGTCTGTATTTGTATTAGCCCTAACATACTCTGCAGCCTCTAATACACCTCTTTGACCATACGCATAGTTTGTACTATAATCTGCTTTTGCCTGGATGAAATCAATATAAACACAAGTTGAAATTAAAACTATTACTGAAGATATGATTAATGATTTGTATGGTTTATATCTTAAAATTAAAAAATATAGAAATGCTGCAATAAAAGGAACAAAAAACAGCAGTCCTTTAAGGTTATAAAATAAATAATCAGTTAAATTTTCTTCTAATGTTATTGATTTTGTGAAAAAGATATTATGCTCGACAAAAGGGTCCTTCAATATAAAAAAATTGAATAACATCAATATAAGGATTAAAAAAATTGAATATTGGAATAGTTTTTTGCTGTTTCCAAATTTAAAACCAGCTAAAAAATCAGCAATCAGGACAGAAAATACAGGCATAATAGGTATAAAATATTTAGGAAAACCATACGCTGTCTGTTGCATAAAAGTAAAAAATATCATTATAATAAAGGAATAAACCAATAAGAAATCCGAATGGGATAATCTTTTCAGTTTTATATAGCTGGTTATCCTTCGAAGCAAAATAACCAAAACCAAAATGAAAAATGTAGGGGTCATCCAAAACAATAGGTTCTTAACAGACCACAGTATAAGGAATATTGTCTGCAATGGGGAAACCTGATTAAAATTATCTAAAAAACCTAAATTGTGTTCAAATGGAATCCAAAATGGGAAATTGAATATTGCAGAATACACACCCCAACTTAATAAAAAAACAGAAACAGCCAATACGCCAATAATGAATGTATTCTTCAATCCTCTCAAAAAATCCTTCTTTAGTAAATAGAATATAAAAACAGAAGCTAAAATGAAAAATGCTCCCTGAAATTTTGTCCACATTATTACGCTCAATAAGAAACCCAAAAATATTGAATCTTTTAAATTTAAAGTATCAAATTTCTTAATAAATATATAAATGAATAATGTCATTAAAAAGGTAAGGATAGTTCCATCAATATCTACTAACAAAGAAATTTGAATAACAAAAGGGCTTATAGCATATATTAAACTGGCTAACAAGGCTATAAAATATTTTTCCTTTCTTTTTTTAGATAACTCCAAAGCCAAAAAATAAATAACCAATAAAGTCAATACGGAAAATAAGACTCCAAAAACCTTAACTACCAATTCAGTTAGACCAAAAATTCTGGAAACCAGTGTCAATAAATAAAGGTACAGGGGGGGATGTACAAGCATTAAATTTCCTTTGATTAATTCACCATTATAGTAAATAGGCCTTCCTTCACTAACCCAATTTTCTGCAGAAGTTATGAATATCAGGTCGTCAAGTATAAAAGGTTTTTTTAAAGAGTTTACTGTAAACATTAAAAAGATTAATACTATAAACAGCAAAATTATTCTTCGATGTTTTTTAAATATGTTCACTTTAACTGCCCACCCACCTTAAAACCAGTATTTTAAGAGTATTTTTATACTTTACTATTTTTATCACATATTCCATAAAAGCAATAATTATTCAAATGAGGTACTGGCTTCACATTTACAAGAAAATAATATTTAAAAACTAAAAGGAAAATAAGGGTTGCCATAAAAAGAATTGAGAGTTAGATAATCAAGAATCTCAAAAAGTAGTTCATATTTAGTACATCCTTAAAATACATAATAGTCTCATCATATGCTGCACTTCTAACTTTAGACGTCATAAATAAATATCGTATTTCCAATTTTCTCTTTTGGCTCATACCTTCTCAGCCAACTAAAACACTCTGGATTATTTAGCAAATGTGTTGGTTGCAGATAAGTAATGCTTATAGCTATTATGCCTGTTTGTTCTGTGCAATTCTCAATATCTTTATCTTCCAAATTTGCATGATATACTAAATAAGTATGGGGTATATTATAATAATTTGGGTTTGCTTCTCCAAAATAAGCAAGTTTAATATTGGGTATATTATTTTCATTAGTATAATCCCCTAATAATTTTAAATCCTGCCCCATATCAAAGCTTCCATCAGTAAAATATCTATATCCTTGTGAGGGCCCCCCAACTGCCCAATTGAAATATGTTGCATAATGAGGAAAAACAGATAATGAGCTTATTATAAACAATATCATTAAACCAATAATTATAGGAGTTAATTTCTTAATCTTTGTTATCTTACTTACAAAAACAAATAAAAACGGATAAATCGGCATAAGATACCTTATTCCAGACCAACTCCTGCCTATGCTAAAATAGATTAAAACAAAAAGCGGAACTATTAAGAGGAATAAATTATTTTGATTATTCAACTTTTTGAAAAATATTAGAGATAATGCAAGTAATATTAGGAAAGGGACAGGAGTTCTTATAAGAAAATTCTGTGGATAATAAAAAAAGTTTCTTCCTTCTGGATATAATTTACCATTCATGAATCCACCTGATGCTGCTGGACTACGGCTAAACTTTATTGAACCAACAAATGTTTTTAAGTAAGGGTAAGGTAATAAAAGTGGAATATTCTCCAGATAAAAAAAGCTAACCTTTTGAATCAAAGGGACTTTTGCGGATAATGTGTTTGAATTGAAGATGTTTTTATCAAAGTATTGGGATTCATCATCTCTTAAACTTTTACCTAATGGCGTAAAACTTCCTTGAAACATATATGAAATATTTATCATTATTATACCAATAATCAGAATAAACACTATTGCATAATTCATCTTGAAAAACTTCTTTGATATTGCATTTCCCCTTTTCCATTCCTTAAAAAACGAAAGATACAACAAAAATACAAGTATAGGTATTAAGAACACTCCTGTGAGTTTAGTTATTTGAGCAAGTCCGAAAAATATTGCTGTAAATAACAGATTTTTCACATTCTTCTCTTTTATATATCTCCATAAAAAGTACATGAATATAAACATAAAACAAGCAATTCCAAAATCCATTTTTGCTAGTCTTGAATTTGCTATTATATTAGGACTAAAAGCATAAATTATTAATGCAAATAATCCTGCTTTTAAACCATATAATTCCTTAGCCCATTTGAATACAAAAAAAGCAAGTAAGAGCGTAAGAAGTGTAGGTAATAGCCTTCCTAAAAAGATAATAACATCTGCATTATTATCTGGATGGTATAAAAAATTAACTCCAAATTCCATCCATTTATTATTGATATATAAATTATAATAATTCTGGGGTAACTTTAAGTTTAGGAATAATAACGGAATATTACTTAAAATTTTCATTAGTGGTGGAGATAAATCAGAAAAAAATAGTCCTTTTTTTAGTATTACATAACCCTGAGGTATCCATATAGTTTCATCTATAGTGTTATTTTTATTTATTATACTCAAGAAATTTAGTATCAGAATAATAAAAAAAACTATTCCGATTACAATCTTTATTTTTTTATCCATTTTCTCAAATACAATTTAAATATCTGTTTTAAATATTCCAAATGAATCTTGGCATTTAGTTTACTAGAACCCACAGACCTATCTTTGAAAGTAAAAGGAACTTCTAGCATCCTTTCATAATTTCCTTTTACGAATATTTCTAACCCCAATTTATATCCCATGGTCTCTAATTCAACTCCTTCTATTACTTCTTTTCTTAGAAAAAATAATCCAGACATACTATCCTTTACTTCAGTTAAAGGGATTACAATAACTCTTGCTATTTTTGATATTAGTTTTCTATGTAAAGGCCAGTCTTCTACTACTCCTCCCTTTACTAATCTACTTCCAATTGTTAATTCAACTTTGTTTTCTATTATAGGCTTCACCAATTCAGGGATTATCTCTGGTGGATGTTGGAGGTCTGAATCCATTACTCCTATTATATCTCCTGTTGATTCATTAAATCCCCTTAGAATAGCAGAAGCTAGACCCTTTTCTTCCCTTACAATTGTTTTTATAGGGTACTCCTTCGATAATTCAATTGCCTTTTTATATGTTTTATCTGGACTGTTATCATCTACAACTATACATTCATACTCCAATTTATTTTTTCTCATTGTTGTATCTATTCGTTTTATCAATTCTTCTATATTTTTTGATTCGTTAAATGTTGGTATAGTTATAGATATTTTCATCTTAGTCCATATAATCTTATGTATTAATCAACTAACCCCTTTTCCTTCAATTCTTCTGTAGCTCTATCTACATTATCCTCTGCTTCAGCAGTATCTGCCCACTGAATTAATTCTTTCATTCCTTGCTCAAAGCTTATTTTTGGTTCAAAGTCTAACTTGCCCCTGATTTTAGATATATCTGCAAAACAATGCCTAACATCGCCTTTTCTAAACTTCTTAGTTACTTCTGGCACCATATCCTTACCATAAAGTTTTGCGATTGTCTCAGCTACTTGTAATATTGTTACTTGTCTACCGCTTCCAACATTAAAAACCTCATAATCTGCATGATTGCTATTCATTGTCAATATATTGCTCTCAACAATATCATGTACTGAAATAAAATCCCTGCTTTGATTTCCATCCTCAAATATCAGTGGTTTATGACCATTTTTAATCCTACTCATAAAAATAGCAGCAACACCAGTATAAGGGTTGCTTAAGCTCTGCCTGGGACCAAAAACATTAAAATAGCGTAAAGCAACAGCCGGAATTCCATAAGTTTTTCCTATGTTTAGGACCATATCCTCTTGGTCCTTTTTTGTTATAGCGTAAATTGAATTTGATTCCTGTCTTTTTGACTCTTTTGTAGGAACAGGCCTACATATTTTATTGCATTTAGGGCAATGTAATTCCCAATCTTCCCCCCTCATCTGTTCATCTGCCCTCAATGGGGGATTAACAATACCACAAGTTTCGCATTCATAGCTCCCTTCTCCATAAGTGCTCATTGAACTGGCAACAATAAGCTTTTTAACATTATGTTTAGAATTAACCAAAATATCAAGTAAATTAGCTGTACCTAATGTATTAACCTCCATGTATCGCCTTATCTGATACATGCTTTGTCCAACACCAACCATTGCAGCCTTATGAAAGATTACATCTACATCCTGCATTGCTTTTTTTAAAGCGCCATAATCTCCAATATCTCCTTTAACAAATTCTGCTTTTTTATTCAAATAATCAGGTATTTTACCCTGATGAACCTGAGGCTCTAAATTATCAAAAATCCTCACCTCATGGCCTAACTCAACAAGCTTATCTACTATAAAAGAACCGATAAACCCTGCCCCCCCAGTCACAAGTATTTTTTTCTTCATTTTTGGAATCCTATTGTTCTTAGATCAAACAACTTACAATATAAAAACATAAGTATATTTAAAAAGATTATGTCTTTTTAAATTTAACTCCGTTATAATTTAACATAATAATAGGAACCTTTCTCATTTTTTTACCTTTAATTTGAAATATATCTCCTTACCAATCTCTCCAAAAACAAAACCTAAAAAATTCCTGAATCTTTTTGGGATAAACTTACCCATCTCAGTTGGAATAAGCTCTCTTTTTATTATTTCAAATTTAGCCTTACTATAATAATTATATCCGGACTTTTCTGTAAAATAGTCAAACGTGTCTAAGGTAAAGAACCGTCTATGGGTAGGATCCTGATATGCGCCATGGTACCTAAAATAAGGAACTTTGATATGGATTATAGCATCTTTCTTGCATATCCTATGTAATTCTTCCATCACCCTGATTAAATCCTCAAGATGCTCTAATATATGATAAGCAATAACCTCATCAAAATAATTATTTTTAAATGGATAAGGGAATTTATTAAGATTATGTACCTTATCAACACCTTTTAATTTAACAGAATCTAGATTAATAGAGTCCTTTTTTACATCCCTGCCACAACCCAAATTTAATTTCACATTACTAACTAAAAAACGGTAAAACATTTATAAATGTTATTAATTATAGAAAATTACACAGTAAAAACAATTATAAAGGATATAGCCTTACTATACAGTTAGAATGCAAAAAATGATTATAAAACTGAAATTTCCTATATTTAAGGTAAATGAATCGATAAATATATGCAGATTAAGCAACAAAAATAAATTTACCAAATTGGGGGTTCTTAAACAAATAGTTTTGAGTTCCTTATTAAAAGATTGGAATATAGATATAGCAAAAGTAGATGGTAAATTAGCAGGATTCATATTTATAAGGAAAAACTCCATATACAGGATATGTGTTGATGAAAAATACGGGCACCAGGGAATTGGAGCTAAACTAATACCAAATTATGCTAAATCTACAGAAACCAACAGAAAAAAAGCAGTAAAGTTCTGGAAAGAGAATGGATTCAGATTAGTTAGTTATAAATATGGAGTTTGGAAGTTTGAGAGGCCAAAAAAGTAACAATTCCTTATTATCTTACGTTCCATAAAGGACATACTTATTATTCTCATAAAGGATTATAAAATCTAAACTCTTGGGTCTTTCAACCAGTATATAATCAAAACCATACTTATCTTGAAGGTTAATAAAGTCTTCTTCTGTAAGACTGTTATAGCCATCTTGTAATTCTTTTCTTCTGTTTTTAGCAGACTTAAATTCTATATGATTGGTAACATCTTCCAAACGATTCTTCCACTCAATAACTTGATTACTTTTAAAAGGTATAGCCTGATGATTAATAACAATAGCCCTATTTACCTTTAATCTAAAATCGACTATATGAGGGGGGATAATAAAAATAGAGCCTTTAGGAGTATTAGCTCCAATCCAGGCATAGGCCTCATCTTTTTCAGGCTCTGTAATTTTAACGTTATTAACAAAATAAAGAGAAAATAGACATAAAATTATAACAATCAAAGACAAAATAACCTTAAATGATTTAATAGAATCTAATTTGACGAATAACAACCAATACAAAGATAAAACAAAAAACACCCATAAAAAATCACAGATAAGTCTCAAATAAATTTGTTTAGATAAAAAATTATTGCCAAAAAAGAAAAAAATGACAAAAACAATTACTAAAAATATTATAAGCAAATAAGACAAAAAATCTTTTTCCCAAAATTTCAGATGGAATTTTTTACATAATATTTTATGGATATAAATATCATATATCAAATATAATGGAATAATCAAAATTAGAATATGATCAAATAATGAAGCAAACGCTATAAGTGTAAAAACTTTGTTAGAATCACTAAACAATTTTTTACTAAAATAATTAGCAATATAAATAAGAGTAATTGTCCTAAACAAGATAATCATCCTAAAAAATTGTATTTTAACAATAAATTCTGAAGGGATAATCTCTACAAAAAAAGTGCCTAAAAAGAAAAAGAAAAGAGCACAAAGCAAAATAACAAAAATATCTTTATGTTTAGTTGATTTGGAGGTATATTTCAAAGAAATAAAAAATAAAACTAAGAGAATAAAAAAACTGACATAAGATATAATGCTAAATTGGGAAGGCATTATATGCCATGGAATCCTAATCCATGCATAAGCTAGAATTACTTCTTTAGAAGAGACTTCTTGAGAAAGATCTATAAGTCCAAGAGGAATTATAGTTAATAAAGCAGGAGGCAAATAGAATAACGCCCCTATCAAAAATTTCTTAAAACTCTTAAATTTATATTTGACAAATAAGGCAGTAGACAAAAGAATAGAAGCGTTTAGACCAGTGACCATATGTAAAAAAGTAGACAAACCCAAAAATAAAAACATAACATTATATTTTTTCCTAAGAAAAAAATAAAGCGCCCATATAGCGAGGGTTATAGGAATTTGAGGGGGTGTAAAAAAAGGAGCAATAATGGCAAAATCGCCAATTAATTTCCATACACTAAATAAAACAAGAAAAGAAGCCAAATAAGCACTTAACCTATTTTTAAATAAAAATTCAGAGATAGAAAAAACCCCTAAAACAAGGAAAAAAGTATTGATGATAAACAATAAAAACATAGTAATCTTAATAGAAAAAACATTAGAAAAAATAAAAATAAAATAATTAAAGTAAGTTCTTGCAGTAAAACCTGATTGTGTATTGAGAAACCAATCATTTTCCAGGTAATTTGGATCATCCGAAAGTCTAATAATTGCAGGTAGATGGTCAAATGTGTCTCCACTATAAAAAGAATAACCCCTGATTAACATGTACAATAAAACCATAAGAAATAGGATTAAATAAACCCTAAGACCTTTTTTAATTGCTAAAGATTGCTTTTCTGTAGTCATAACATAATTTGAAAATGCAGAGGTATTTAAAAGGGTTATTATTTTTGGGTTATATCCTAATCTAAACTATTCCTTAAACAGAACATAACTAAAAAAGAGACCCAAAGGCAAAATCCAAATAATGGCAATTAGCCTCACCAATATAGCTACATTTAAAGGGATAACAACCCCTGCCCCAAATAAGGAAGAAGACCAGACTGTAACAGCTTCTCTAACACCCAAACCAGCAGGAGTTAGATTAAAAACTACTGAAATATTGGATATTATGGCAATAATAAGGCAGTAAACAAAAGGAAAAGAGTAATTCACAGCCTTAAAACCAAAGAATATAGTAAAACTAAAAGTTACAACAGACAAAGCTTCGATAATGAAAATCTTAATGATATTTATTGGATGTTTTTTAATAGAAGACCAGCCATCTATCAATTTTCTAAGATTATCAGAGATAACGCCTTTCTTAAAGAAGTTATAGAAAACTTTTTGTGGAAAAACAACGATAATCAACGAAAAAATAAGAACTGCCAAAAAAACGAGGAATAGTATATTGTTAAAGATATTAGTAAATAAGAAACTATACAAAAGGGAGGATATGCCCAATAAGCCATAAACCAAAAAAGCGATGAGAATAGTGGCCCCCATAGTAACGATAAAAGTCTTATAAGGAAATTTGTAATTCTTTTTTAAATAAATAGCCTTTAAAGAAGAACCTCCCCTGAAAGGTGTCAGATAATTACCCATGGTAGTAACTTGTGAAAGGCCAAACCACTCCTTAAAAGACAGGTCAATATTGAAAATATTAGCAAAAACCTTTACCCTTAAACCGTTGATAAAAGCAGAAACCCATGAAAAAAGAGAAAGAACAACAAAATAAAATAACGAAAGATTATGAAGATAATTAAATTTACCACCATAATTCTTCAAAAAAATAATCGTGAAAATAACTAAAGATAATATTAGAATATTGAAAAATATCTTACGCCTTTTTCTGCCGGTCATTTTAATTAAAAATTGTTATTGCCCAATTATCAGAGCAAACGCTGCCTAACCACCCTTATTATTATAGATTATAAAACCATAAAACATATAAAAATGTTCCTATTTGAAGTAAATATGTCCTCTGCAAGAATTGTAGTTAAAAACGTTAGTTCCATTTTAAGTGCTGATATAATAGGGAGGGTTCTTTCATTTTTTCTTATTATTGTTGTAGCTCGTTACCTTGGAGATGTAGGGTTAGGCAAGTATTCTTTTGCATTTGCTTTCATAGCGCTTTTTTCTTTGTTCTCAGATTTTGGATTGAGTACACTTGCTATAAGGGATATTGCCCAGGATAAAAAAAAGACAGAATTCTATTATAAAAATATAATATCCTTAAAATTATTTTTAAGCATCATAACACTAGTGCTCACATGCATTTCAATATTCTTTTTAAGTGAATCAAAAGAGGTTATAATAATAGTTTGTATCGCTGCATTAGCCACTTTTTTTGAAAATTTCAATTATATATTCAAAGCGCTATTTCAGGCTTATGAAAGAATGGAATTTTATTCATTATTAACTGTGGTAGAAAGGGTTATTGCAGTATCTTTAGGTATAACACTCTTAGTAAAAGGTTATGGTATAATAGCCCTTGTCTCAGTATTTGTAATCTCCTATGCAACTTCTTTTATTATTGCCTTAACAATAACTTTAAAAAAATTCACAAAGATTGGCTTTAACATAAACTTAAAACTATGGTTATATTTTATAAAAAAAGCCTCGCCATTCTGGTTTACACTAATGTTTATGACAATTTACTTTAAAATTGATACTGTTATGCTTACTTATTTTAAAGGATATGCTGTAACTGGCTGGTATAATGCAGCTTACAAAATCATAGATGCTCTATCTTTTGTTTCATTTGCTATGGTAGCGGCAATATTTCCAACAATGTCAAAATTCCATTCGACTGCCAAAGAACTATTGAAATTATTATATGAAAAAACATTCAAATACTTATTTATTTTGGCATTTCCAATAGGTATTGGAACTTGGTTATTGGCAAATAGAATAATCCTATTTGTATATAAAGAACAGTTCATCAACTCAACCCTTGCATTACAAATCCTTATATGGGCAGAGGTTTTTATTTTTGTTAATTACCTTATGGGCAATTTATTAAACTCTATTAACAAACAAAAGCTTTTTACCCTTACAGCGGGTATTTGCGTCATAGTAAACGTTATTCTCAACTTTGCCCTTATTCCAAAATATTCTTTTGCAGGAGCAGCTATTGCTACAGTAATCACACAATTAGTTAGTTTTATCTTTTTATTTTATTTTTCATCTAAAAACAACTATAAGTTAAAATTACCACAGCTAATTTACAAACCAATCATTGCAGGTGTTATAATGGGTATTTTTATTATTTATCTAAGTTCATTGCATATTCTTCTGATAATTCCGATAGCCATCTTAGTTTATTTTAGTAGCCTATTCTTGATGAAAGCTATTGGGAAAGAAGAAATAAACCTATTTACCCAGTTTATTAGGAAAGTTTAAAAACAAATATGCCTTGAATATTCTTAGGTAATACAGGCGTAAATAAACCTGAACTAAACATCTCACTTAATTTACTATTTGTACCATTTACACCTAATCTTTCTATGCACTTGCTGTCCATTATTGCATATTGATATTTATTCTTTTTCAAAAATAAACTTATCTCTTCAGCAGATTTATTAACTAATTGGAGCTTAAAATCAATTTGTTCCCTGTCCCACTGTGCTGTGCTCATCTTATCTAAACCAATAATCACATGATCATTTCTGCATAAGCTGGTGACCATTGTGTTTATGGGTAAATTTTCCAGCCACAAATAACCGCCTAATTCGCCATTGGGGTCTGGAATAAATTTATGTTGTGGCCATAGTACAGTATTAACAACGTATTTGGGATATCCGGAGGTTATCAATAATAAAGTAACAACAATCACTAAAGTTATCAGTTTATTTATCTTAAAATTTTTTAATAAACTCATAAGGTAAATTATACCATAACCAACAACTATAGAAACTGGAATGGCAAAAAAAGTCCATGATCTGTGGGGAACAAATCCTATCGGCAACCCCCCGCTGCGGATATTGATATAATTCAAAATTAGCCAACAAACAGATATCAAGAGCCACATTTTTCCTTTAACTATCTTTTTATATTGTATAATTATAATTATTACGGAAAAAAACAATAAAAGTGACAAAAACAACCCCAGCCCAATAGGACCATCAATAGCATTATTCCACTTCAGATTAAACAAGGTATTCCCATAATAAGCAGCATAAACAAAATCATCCAAGCTATAGATATCGCCAAGGGAACCACCAACTTTATAGGCTTTTTGAGTACCCATACTATTCTGGTATCTCACCCCGTCATAACCAAACTTATTAATCATATCCCCCCAGTAAGCAAACGATAAAAGCAGGCCAAAAAAACCAACCAAAAAAACATATTTCCATAAATTCTTTTTCTTAAAGAAAATAACAATCAGATAAGTTATAAAAAATATAGTGCCGAAAACAGCCGCTGTAACTAACTGAGATATCATAATGCTTGCAGTTATAATGATAGCTGCAAAAGCCCATTTTCTATCCTGCTTTATCCTTTCCAAAGAATACAACGCAGGAAAAAATAGAACAACACCCAAAACCTGAGAAAAGATAAAATGCCCTAAAAAAGAAGGAATTACCATAAAGACAAAAGATGCCGCCAATGCAATATTCCGATTATCACTAAACTCCTTAACAAAGAAATAAAAAAAGATAACTGATAAAGAAAGCATTAAAGAATTAAAGAATTTCAAAGTCCATTTTATTGAAGGAGAGGTCTGATGTAAAATACCCATAACGACAGTGTAAGCTATAGGATATGGCTCAGTATAATGTGAAATTTCATAAACACGGAACATATCAACTGGTTTAGAATAGGTTTTATGAACAGCCACATATTTAACAGCAGTTGAATATAACCATGGATCCCCGTCCTCTAACCAGGGATAACCAAAAGAACCTTTCAAATACATAAATGATAAAGAAGCAAACATAATAAGGACAATAAGTATATATAAATTTGATTTTGTTAACTTAAATCTGGATTTTAGATGTATTTTTTTGAAATTCTTTATTGAATAAAACAAAGGAAAAACTAAGCTTAAAGACAAGATAATTCTCCAATCTAAAGGGACCCTTATTAAATTCAAAAGGACAGATAATATTGGGATTACCCCCAATCCAATTCCTATTCTCATAAGATTTCTTTCTAGAAAATTCTCGGAGTTCTTCAAAAAACTGGTAATTGTAAATCCAAAACCCCACGTATAGATAAAAAAAAGTACTATTGTGATAAAACTCATCTTAATTTAAGGTTATAGAAACATATTTAAATAGTTTCTCATTTCAGTCTATGTCATGATTGTAATAACTATGCCTGCTTTTAATGAAGAAAAAACAATAGGTAGGGTAATAGATAACATCAAAGAAGTAATAGGTAAAACTAATTATGAATTTAAAATCTTAGTAGTTAATGACGGAAGCAAAGACAATACAGTTTCAGTGGCAAAAGAGCATGGAGCTATAGTATATTCACACCCAAAAAATTATGGTTTGGCAGAAACATTCAAAACAGAGATAAAACAGTGTTTAAAGCTTAATGCAGATATTATAGTTCATACAGATGCAGATGGCCAATATTCAGCAGAAGACATACCCTTGTTGATTACAGAAGTTAAAAACGGCAATGACCTGGTCTTAGGCTCAAGATTCAAAGGCAAGATAGAGTATATGTCTTTCTTACGCAAAATAGGCAATAAAGCATTCTCCAAAGTAATATCTCAGATAACAGGGGTAAAAATAACAGATACGCAAACAGGATTAAGGGCATTCACTATAGAAGTTGCTAAAAAAATAGACATAATATCTAACTTTACTTACACCCAAGAACAGATAATACGGGCTGTCAAAAATAAATTTAAGATAAAAGAAGTGCCTGTTTATTTTGCAAAGAGGGGGGACAAAAGCAGATTATTTAGTCATCCTTTTTCATATGCCTCAAAAGCATGGATTAATATTCTTAGGATTTACAGAGACTATGAGCCTCTAAAGTTTTTTGGTTTTATAGGGGGGATTTTCTTTGTAAGTGGCTTTCTAATTGGAATATGGTTGCTTTATCTGTTTTTGGCAACAGGGGCAATAAGACGCATTCCATCAGCCATATTAAGTATATTGCTCATCTTAATGGGCATACAACTTATATTATTTGGATTCATAGCAGACATGAATAAAAAATAATATTGCGCTTCACTTTCTCTATTATTTACATCGTTTATATCGTGTGTAAATCTGAAATATCCACATCAACCAGATAAAACAAGCATAGAAAATTAAAACATAATATAAAAGATTGAATACTGCGCCCACTGTTATCAAAAAAAGAGTAGTATCCACACTTCCTATATGCACTTTCTTACCAATCTTTAACTCAGACTTATGTTCAAACCCTAATTGGGATGTAGTACCCCTGATATGCCCTATCATAAACAGATTAAAAACAGCCAACATTCCAAAAATAAAAACAAGATAATTATTAGTATTGTTATAAATTCCAATAGTTATGCTAATAAAAACCAAAGATTCCATTATTCTATCAGTAATTTGGTCAAACCAAGCACCAAAAGGGCTTTTCAAATTTTTATATCGTGCAATCTCGCCATCTACATGGTCCATAAGAAAAGAAAGATGTAGAAAAACAATACCTAAGATAGAATAACTATAAATTCCTGGAACAAACAATAGGGCTGCTATGATACTTAATATCAAAGAAAAGAGGGTAACTTGATTAGGAGTTATTTTTGTCCTTATTAATAACCAGGTAATTCTCAAAGAAATTTTCCTATAAAAATAAATTGAAAAAAAACTATCTTCTTGTTTAAGTGCTTTCTTTAATTCTTTAATTGTTGCATGTTTATTATCCATCTTTACCCGCAAACTTCCTTAACAGTTTCCTCAAACAAACCCGTAAACTTATCAACCTGCTCTTCTGTAATAATCAAAACAGGCTGCATCCTAAAAACATTCCCTAAAGGTCCTGAAATAGTGATAATAACCCCTTTATCCTGTAATTTTTGTGTTATTTTTAACATTTTCTCTTTTGCCAAAGGTTTTTTTGTCTCTTTGTCCTCAACCATCTCAACTCCACCCATAAGGCCCTTAAACCTTACATCACCAAAATATCTATTGTCCATATCCGAAAGTTGTTTTTTCAAATACCTCCCCATTTTAGCTGCATTATCAGGTATCTTTTCTTTCTCTAAAGTTTCTATAAGTGCTAGACCACCAGCACAACTAACCGCATTTCCTGCCGATGTAGAACAAGTTCCAGATAAAAAATTTTCAATAATCTCATCTCTGGATATGGTAACACCCATACTCCCAACTCCCCCAGAAACACCCTTACCCAATGCCATGATATCGGGTTTGATATCCCAATGCTCGCAAGCGAACATTTTTCCAGTTCTTCCTAAACCTGTTTGAATCTCATCTACTATCAATACAACATTATTCCTCTCACAAATATCCTTAATCTCTCTAAACCATTCATTCGGGGGAATTATTCCTCCAACACTCTGAACTAATTCAATCATCAAAGTGCCAACATTCTCTGTACTCACAACCTCAAAAGAGTTGCCCTTAATCACATTCTCTATTTCTCTGGCACATTGTAAGTCACAGTCACCATTACAGTATTTACATCTATAGCAATAAGCATTTGGTGCATGTGAGATACCTGAAGGAAGAGGATTATATGCAGTAGCCCTGTATTTCGTATTTGTAGAAGCAGACAAAGCCGCTAAACTTAAACCATGGTATGCATTTTTCAAAGCAATAATCTCGTGTTTTTTAGTATAACACCTTGCCATTTTCATAGCAAACTCAATAGCCTCTGAACCCCCTGTAGTGAAAAAGCTCTTTTTTAAATTGATGGGGGTTATTTTTGCTAACTTCTCAGCCAATAAAACTAAAGGCTCTGTAGTCTGCTTCATAGAAACCTGACTAACCCTTTGGATCTGATTACAAACAGCATTTATAATATTCTCGTGGGAATGTCCGCAAACATTAACAAAATAACCTGAGGCAAAATCTAAATACCCCTTACCATCTGCATCTTTAACAACAGCCCCTTTGCCTTCTACAATAGTAACTGGTTCTGCTACTGATTTCCATGCCCTCATTACATATTCTTTATCTTTCTCCAGAATTTCTTTTGAAGTTAACATCTATTTAAACACCTTCTTAGCTTCTTCATACTCATTTAAAAAATCAATTTCGCTCCATTTATAACCTTCTGTACTTACTGTATCCAGCCTTATTCTTGAAGCCATTGCCTCAAAAGCCTCTTCATAAAAAACGTTTTTCTTCCCTTCATCAATCCTTTTTTGAATTTCCTCAAAAAGAATTTTGCTTCCTTCCTCAGAAAACTTCGCTATGCCAACACTAATACCATGAGAACTCTCCAGGTCAATATGCTTCCCTATTTTGAATATGCCAGAGGAATCTATCTGGACCTTTACATCTTCTTCTTCTGGTGTTTTCTTATCATCAACAAGCAAAAAGTTAGGCATATCTGTCTTAACAATCTTATCTATTATCTCTTTCTCCACAACAAGGTCTCCATCAACTAAATAAAACCCCCCCTTGGCATGCTCTTTTGCCAGCCATAGAGAATAGATATTATTAGTAATTTTATAATCAGGATTGAATATGGTCTTGACTTTTAGCTTACTATACCTCTTCTTCAATTTTATCAGCTCTTCCTCGATTAGTTCTTTCTTATGACCTACTACTAAAGAAACATGCTCAATCCCATTAGCATACTTCTGACTTATAATCCGTTCCAATATGGTCTGACTCCCTATAGTCATTAAACATTTAGGTATCTTTTCTGTCAAAGGCAAGCTCCTGCTCCCTACACCTGCTGCCAGAATGATTAATCTCTCTTTTTTGTTTAAACTTCCTGCCTTAAACTGAACAGCTTCTTTCAACTTGTTTATATCCAATATCCTTGTCCCATTTACAAGCCCTTTTGCTTCCAACTCAGCTAAAAACTCATGAGTCCAGGAATAAGAACAATCAGCTAGCTTTGCTACCCTATACTTGCTTAATAGTTTAGTTTGATGTTTAATCAACACACCTACAATCTTTGCCTTATTATCTCCCCTCATGGTATATCGGTAAATTTGTTAGTATTTAAATGTTTCCGTTATATCGGTAAATACCTTTTTTAAGTATATTAAAAATCAAGAATAATATATGAGGGACAACCTTTGTTTTTTAGAAATCTTTATAAATTACTCTATAATGCCTATAATATACAAAATGATAAACGTGGGAGTTATTGGCTGTGGTTATTGGGGGCCAAATATTATTAGAAACTTTAATCAGATAGACGAATGCAATATGAAAATATGTTGTGACTTAGACGAGAATAGATTGAAGAATATAAAAGAACTGTACCCTGATATAAAAACAACGAAAAACTATAAAGACCTAATTAATAATAAAGATGTAGATGCTATAGCAATTGCTACCCCTGTTTTTACCCATTTTAATTTTGCAAAAGAAGCCTTAGAAGCTGGCAAACATGTTTTGATTGAAAAGCCAATTACATCAACAAGTCAAGAAGCACAAAAACTTATTGATTTGGCAAAAGAAAAACAAAAAGTTTTGATGGTTGACCATACATTCGAATATAGTGGTCCTGTAAATAAAATAAAAGAACTTATAGAAAAAGATGAACTTGGAAAAATTTATACTATAGATTTAGTAAGAGTTAATCTCGGGCTATTCCAGCAGGATATAAATGTTATATGGGACTTAACACCTCATGATATATCAATCCTTATCTACCTTCTGAAAAAATCTCCAGTGAGTGTAAGGGCAATAGCTGAATCATATATTCAACCGAAGATTGAAGACAGTGCATATATAACCTTGAGATTTCCAGACCAAACTATGGCTAATTTACATGTAAGTTGGTTAGACCCTTGCAAGATTAGAAGAACCACTATTGTAGGCAGCAAAAAAATGCTTGTTTATGATGATGTTGAAATAAATGAAAAAATAAAAATCTATGATAAAGGAGTTTCATTCAAGACTATAGAGAAAGCAAAACCAAAACACTGGAATACTTATAAAGAATTCCAATATATGTACAGGGAGGGGGATGTTAGAGTACCCGAAATCGACTTAAAAGAACCATTACAGATTATGATAAAACATTTCCTGGACTGTATAGAAAATAATAAAACTCCAAGAAGTGATGGTTTATCTGGATTACAGGTAATTAAAGTTATAGAAGCTGCCCAGCTATCCTTAAAACAAAATGGTGCAGAGGTAAAAATAAAATGATTCAGGCAATAAAAGATGATGTAAAACTAGGAAAAAATGTAAAGCCATATAATTTTGTTAACTTATATGGCTGTGAAATAGGGGAAAACACAAAAATAGGCTCATTTGTTGAAATAAGAAAAAATGTAAAAATAGGAAAGAACTGTAAAATACAGGCATTTGCTTTTATTCCGGAAGGTATAACCTTGGAGGATGAAGTTTTTATAGGCCCACATGCATGTTTTATTAATGATAAGATACCTAGAGCAACAACAAAGGAAGGAAAACTAAAAGAAGAAGGAACAGATTGGAAAATTGAGGGAACATTAGTAAAAAAAGGGGCTTCTATAGGTGCAAACGCAACAATTAGTTCAGGAATTACAATTGGAGAAAATTCCATCGTTGGTGCTGGTTCTGTAGTAACTAAAGATGTTCCGGATAATGTTATTGTAGTAGGTAATCCAGCAAAAATAATAGGAAAAGTAACTGATAGATGAAAATGAAAATAAATTTTGTAGACCTTAAAAGACAGTATCTGCCTATAAAAGAAGAAATAGATAATGCAATCCATAACGTCCTAGATAACACTGCATTTATACTTGGTAATGAAGTTGAGTCATTCGAGAATGAATTTGCGCAATTCTGTAACAAAAAATTCGCCATTGGAGTTAACTCTGGTACAGCAGCACTGCATCTGGCCCTATTAGCAAATGATATCCGGCAAGGTGATGAGGTAATTACAGTTCCAAATACCTTTTTTGCAACAGCCGAAGCTATTTCATTGGCAGGTGCAAAACCCGTGTTTGTTGGTATTGAAGAAGACTCATACAATATTGATACTAACAAAATAAAAGCTGCTATTACAGACAAGACTAAAGCAATAATGCCTGTCCACCTCTATGGGCAACCTTGTGACATGGATCCCATTAAAGACATAGCAGCAAAAAACAAACTGATAATCATAGAGGATTGTTGTCAAGCTCATGGTGCTGAGTATAAACAAAAGAAAGTACCTGTAAGTTCTACCGGATGTTTTTCTTTTTATCCTGGTAAAAATCTTGGTGCTGCTGGAGAGGGGGGAATTGTTGTTTCGGATGATGAAAAAGTTGCAGAAAAAATAAGATTACTAAGAGGCCATGGCGAATCACCAAAATATAATCACCAGATGATAGGATTCAATTATAGGATGGAAGGAATCCAAGGTGCAGTTTTAAGAGTAAAATTAAAACATTTAGGTGATTGGACTAATTCAAGAAGAAAAAATGCAGAATTATATAATGAATTGCTCAAAGATATAGATGTCATAACCCCTATAGAAAAAGAATATGCTAAACACGTTTATCACATTTACCAAATAAGAACAAAAAAAAGGGATAGTATGCAGGAATTCCTGAAATCAAACGAAATTTTTACCAATATCCATTACAAAATACCAATTCATCTACAAAAAGCCTATGAGTTTTTAGGTTATAATAAAGGAGATTTCCCTATAACTGAAAAAGTAGTTGACGAAACATTATCATTGCCTATGTTCCCTGAACTGAAAGAAGAAGAGATAAGATTTGTTGTTGAAAAAATTAAAGAATTCTTAAAATGAAAAGCCAGCGATATAAGGGCCAGTTGTATGAACAAGTTAAATGGAGAAAAACTTCTTCTGGAAGGCTATATGAAAAATTACATGCATCAAAATCAATAATAGGGGAACTTTATAGGGCCACTTTCATTGCTCCTATGTACCCTTACTTTGATGAAGATAAACTTCTAGGCAGGTTATGCAAGAAAGGCTCTACTGTAATTGATGTAGGCGGTAACGTGGGTTCTTTTGCAGGCATAAGTAAAAGGGATATCAACTATATAAGATTGGATATCGATCCGTCTACAAAACCAAATATTATTGCAGATGCGTTACATTTGCCTTTTAAAGACAACAGCATTGATGTTATTATTGCAAAAGCTATTTTTGAGCATATCAAAGATCCATTCTTGGCAACCAAAGAAATACGTAGGGTATTAAAAAAAGGAGGCGTTTTGTTTTTACTTGTTCCATTTTTCTACAGGATTCATGCTTCACCCAACGATTTTTATAGGTTTACAAAAGATGGCCTAAAATATATCTTAAGAAACTTCAAAGAAATAGAAATCAAAGCCTGCGGAGGTTATATGTCTGCACTGGGGAACTGTTTTTATATTGGAACTTACGCTTTGGATTCATTATGGGGGTTAGGTTTCCTGACAAGGGTTATTTTATGGCCCTTACTTAGAATATTATCTTATTTAGATATTTTTGATAAATATCAATTAACACCCATATATTATTATGCTATATCTACTAAGTAAGTCTGATAAGAAGTGGATAGATAATATTTTATGGAAGCACAAATATCTACTTGGGTCTTATTAATTTCTTGTAAATAGAATTATATTGATTGATTATAACCTTTCTCTCAAAACCGTTTCTTTTTAAAAATATTAAACCATTAGATATTATTTTTTTTCTTGAATCATTATTCTTCAATAAGTAGACTATAGAATTTGCAAGCTGTCTCTCATCCTTTTTATTTATTAAGAAACAATCCTTTTTATGCGTAAAGAATTTCCCAGTATAACCTGCTTTTGTGATAATGCAAGGGACCTTTAGGATCATTGCTTCTATAATTGTAGTACTAAAACAATTTTCTAGAGGGCTTATTGCTATAAATAAGTCTGAAACTTTTAAGATAGCATTAGTATCATCTCTCAACCCAGTGATAAAAACATATTTGCTTATTTTTAATTTCTTTACTAGCTCTTTAACATCATTGGACAAGTGTCCATTTCCAACAATAAAAAATTTAACATTTTTAATTTTTTTAACGACGTGAGGTATAGATTTCACAAAAGTCAGGGGGTCTTTCATTGGCTCTAACCTCCCTATAAAACTTACAATAAACTCGTTTTTTAAGTTAAACTCTCTCTTCAATTTTATAGTTTTTATTTCTCCTTCAAATCTATCATAATCCAAGGGATTTTTTATATTACAAACTGCCTTAGTTCTTCCCAATGATTTAACAATATCTATCAATTCGTGATGTGCTGTAGCAATAACATCAACATTTCTAACTACATATCTATTTAACCACCTAGGTAATGATCTTATCCCAGCACCATGTAAGGTCAATATAATTGGCTTTTTCCTGAACTTACTCACCCATATAGCTATTAATCCTGACAAAGACCAGTAAGCATGAAGAATATCACAATTTTTACTATACTTTAAAGCTTTAAAGAAAAATGATATCAAAAAGAAAGGTATTTGCAGTTTAGCTAAAAAACTGTTTTTGTAACTCTCTAACATGCCCCCTTTATAGGTTAATGTTTGTAACTTTTGTGGGAAAAAATAAGAGAACCTATATATCTTAATTTTATCCCTAATTTCAAAATTAGTCGACTTTATGTCAGAAGAAGTTATTACTTTAATATCATGTTTTCTAGCTAATTCTTTAGTTAAAGAATGAGTAAAAGGAACCCATGAATCACCTTTGAATCTGGGATAGGTCGTACTCAATACACATATTCTCATTTTAACTATAATATTATTCTATTTTATTCTATTAAAATATCCAATGGTCTCCTTCAATCCTTTCACTAATTCAACCTTAGGCTCCCAACCCAGCTTTTCCTTCGCTAGGCTTATATCTGGTTGCCTCCGAGTAGGGTCATCCTGGGGCAATTTCTCAAATATAATCTTAGATTTTGAACCTATCAACTCAACAACCTTGTTAGCTAACTCTAAAATTGTAAACTCTTTCGGATTGCCCAGATTAACAGGCCCTATAAACCCATCGCACTCCATCATTCTAACCATTCCATCAATCATATCAGAAACATAACAAAAACTTCTTGTCTGGCTACCATCACCATAGACCGTTATATCTTTGCTTTCTAAAGCTTGTGTGATAAAATTAGAAACAACCCTTCCATCATTTTTTGCCATTCTCGGACCATATGTGTTAAATATCCTAATAACCTTTATATCAACCTTATTCTGTCTGTGATAATCGAACATTAAAGTCTCAGCACACCTCTTTCCCTCATCATAGCATGCCCTTACGCCTATACAATTCACATTCCCCCAATAACTCTCTTTTTGAGGGTGTTCTAAGGGGTCTCCGTAAACCTCTGAAGTAGAAGCCTGCAATATTCTTGCCTTATGTTTAATAGCTAACCCAAGCATATTAGTAGTCCCAAGTATATTAGCTTTAATTGTCCTTATAGCATTAAACTGGTAATGTACAGGAGAAGCTGGACAAGCTAAATTATATATCCGCTCTATTTTTTCATCATCTAAAAACAAAGGCTCTATTATATCATGTTTAATGAACTTAAAATTGTCATTATTCATCAAATGTTTGATATTCTCCTTATTTCCTGTAAAAAGGTTATCTACACATATAACTCTATTATTTTTAATTAGAGAATCACATAGATGAGAACCAATAAACCCGGCCCCACCAGTAACAACTATAGTTTTTCCCAGAGGGAAATTTGAAAAAACTTTTTTTTTCATATTCATCCTCTAAACTCCTCTCTTGCTTTTTCAAGTTGATCTAAAGTGCCTATATCCAGCCATCTCTCATTAGTTATATAACAATAAACATGTTCTCTTTTATGTAACCATTCTAAAAAATTTCCTGCTTTATCACTATTTTCATACTTCTTAACAAATTCCTGCAACATCGGCAAAACATGAGGCGGATAGATATAAACCCCTGTTGATGCTAATGTAGATTTTGGCTCATTCGGTTTCTCTTCAAACTCTATCATTCTATCTCCATCCCCAACACCAACTATACCATAATGCTTTGCAAGCTCTTTATCCTGAACATCATACAAAGCAACTGCGCTTTTATTATGTTTTTTATGACTCTCCACAAAGTCCTTTAAAGAAAACTCAAACAAATTGTCTCCTGCAACAATCATAATGCTATCTTTAATCCCCTCTTTTTCAATAACAAAATCAACATCACCCAAAGAGCCTAACCTATCTTCGTTAGACTTTGTGCCATCATTAACAATCTTGACTTTCTTCTCTGATTTAAATTCACTTAACCAACCTTGAAAATGACCATAAAACTTATCATTTGTAACAATAAATATGTCATCAACCTCTTCTATTGCTTCTATTTTTTTGATTATGTGGTCTACTATTGGCTTTCCCGCTACCTCTAACAGTGGTTTAGGAGTATCCTTAGTTAAAGGATATAGCCTAGTTGCATAACCAGCCGCAAGAATTATAGCTTTAATTTCAACTCACCTCCCTACACCTATATAATTAAAACCTAATTCCTTCATCCCCTTAGGCTCATAAACATTCCTTCCATCAATGATATTTGGTTCTTTCAATAACTGTTTCATCTTCTCTTTGTCTAAATTCCTAAACTCATTCCATTCTGTAACTATTACTAAAGCATCTGCATCCCTTATTGCATCATATGGATCATTAACATACTCTACATTTGACAATATCTTCTTTGCTGTCTCCTGTGCTTCTGGATCAAACGCCTTTATTTTTGCCCCTTCTTCCTGTAATTGACCTATAACAGCAATAGAAGGCGCTTCCCTCATATCATCTGTTTTCGGCTTAAACGCCAATCCCCAAATAGCTATTGTTTTCCCATTTAAATCAGGTAACAACTTCTTAATCTTAGGCAACAACGACATTTTCTGCTCTTCATTAACCTCTTCAACAGCCTGAAGAATCTTACTTTCAACTTCATGATGATTCATTGTCTGTGCTAATGCCTTAACATCCTTTGGAAAACATGAACCGCCATAACCAACACCTGCCTGTAGAAATCTGGGACCTATCCTTGAATCTAACCCCATGCCTTTTGCAACCTCTTTTACATCACCGCCAGATTTTTCGCATAATCTTGCTATTTCGTTCATAAAACTTATTCTTGTTGCTAGCATAGCATTACTCGCATATTTTATTATCTCTGCACTTTTAGTATCTGTAAACATGATTGGTTTATTGGTCCTTGCTATGCCCTTATATATATCCTGCATTAGTTTTTTTGCTTTTTCACTATCTACACCAATAACCACCCTATCAGGCATCATAAAATCATTAATTGCTTCCCCCTCTCTTAAAAACTCTGGATTAGAAACAACATCAAACTCTATCTCCTCTTTCTGATTCTCCTTAACAATCTCGTTCACAAGCTGTGCAGTACCGACTGGCACAGTACTTTTATCAACTATAATCTTGTATCCATTCATATAAGTGCCTATATCCTTCGCAACCTGTTTAACAAAAGAAAGGTCAGCCTTATGATCCTTTCCAAGAGGCGTGCCAACAGCTATAAAAATAACCTCTGAAGTTTCAACAGCAACCTTAACATCTGTTGTAAAAGAAATCCTTTTTTCTTTAAAATTCCTTTTAAGCATATCTTCTATGCCTGGCTCATATATGGGAACTATTCCGTTATTTAAATCATTAATCTTCTTTTCATCAATATCTACACAGATTACATCGTTACCTAATTCAGAAAGACAAGTACCTACCGTCAACCCGACATAACCTGTACCAATCACAGCTATTTTCATCAAACCACCTTATTTAAAGGAATAAACAAGCCTTTAAAAAGATTATGAAACAGATGAGAAAAATAAAGGGTGACAGCTTTCCTAATTTCCCACGAAATGCAGTACTCTCAGGAACGGAAGCTTGCTTGACTTCTGTGTTCGAAATGAGAACAGGTAGAACCAAGCCCCTATGGCCGTCTAAGTATTAGAGAATAAATCTTCCTTTATAAATATAACGGATTTAAATGATTATATAATTAGTAACAACTTAATAGTAGTATCTTTTAGAAAGATTTATAAAGGGAATTGTAATTTCGATGGTTATGGTAATTTCACAAACTATAGATTCAGCTGTTGATGGTACAGATGTTAATAAAACTCTGAATGCGGAAGAACTAATAAAAAAGATAATTAAGCCTTTAGATGCTGCTAAGGAATTAGCTCAAATGCAGGGAGATAATACTCCTACACCAGATGATGATTATAACACGGATGGAGGTTCAGATGCAATAGCACGAATAGTGTCTTCAGATATTGCTAAGGAATTAGCTCAAATGCAGGGAGATAATACTCCTACACCAGATGATGATTATAACACGGATGGAGGTTCAGATGCAATAGCACGAATAGTGTCTTCAGATATTGAAAAATTATGTCAAATGCAGAAAGATGGTTATACAAATGTAGTGGGGGACATATATCTTAGCACTAATGACCCAAAAAATCAATTCTATATTGGGAATGTTCCTGGCCCAGGTATTGTTCATACCAAAAAGGGCTCTGGAATAAGCAACGCATTAATCTATCTTATAGAAAACTCTGGTGAGGATGTATCTATTAGTGATTTGATAGATATTGGAGAATGGAAAAATACAAAAAGTGCTAAAATGGCTATGATTCAACTTAGAAATATAGTGAATTATAATTCAGAGCAATTACAAATTACCATGGAACGGAAGAATGGTAATAATGCAGCATCTTACAGGTTAGAGAAAAAAACAACTCCTGTATAGATTAGTAAAACTCATTGAGAGCATAATATTTTATTGATTCTTAACAACCTTTATCTTATAGTCCTGGTCTAGCTCTATAGTGTCTCCCTTTACCTTAACTTCTTGTTTTACACTATCCCCTGGAAACAAAGTAGAAAGATTAGCGCTCTGCTCTTCCTTAGGAATATTTGTTTTAATCTCTACCTTATCCTGTTCAAACAGCTCATTAACCTGGGAGTGGTCTTTTAATGCCTGTTTCTCTTCCCTTTTTAACATTTCCTTTTCCTCTTTAGCAATCTCTGCAGCTGTTTTTATTTGTATAAAATTAGAAAAAAATGATTTTTTTGGCTTATGTTCTTTTTTCTTCTCTATTTTTTTGATCTCCTTTTTTTCAGGCTTTATCTTAGGGTGTTGAGTTTTCCCAAAAAGTCTTTCCATAGCACCTGAAATATTTGGAACAATACCCTTTTTTCCTTCTTTTAGCTGTTCTTTTGTAACATCTTCTTTTGGTCTTCCAAGCTCTTTTGCCTCGCTCCTCTGCCTCTCAGCTTCCTTTACCTTTGCTTCCATCCTTACCTCTTTCCTGACCTCTTCAGCCATATCCTTCTCTTTCAAAGGCCTTTTCTTAAACAAGATATCTGTAACTTTGCCCCTTAAAGAATCCATCTGCTCTCTTCTTCTGGCTTTCTTTAACTCGGCTAACCTATCCTCTTCTATCCTCTCCTTCTCCTTTAACACCTTTATCTCTTCCACTAATGCTAATCTTTTCATTCTATCCTGCGCTGACTCTGCCTTTTCTCTCTGCTCTTTCTCCTCACCAAATCTTACTATCTTTTCCTTCTCTGTCTTTCCCCTTTCCTGTAGTCTAATAAGTTTTTCCTGAAGTTTTATCTTCTCGCCTTCCAGATTAGTTAAATCTTGCTTTTTCTTTTCTAAACTAGGTATTTTTACCTCTTTCCAGCCACCATCATCCATTTTTCCTTTCTCTTCAGAAATCTTTGCTGAAGTATCCTGGCCATAAGGCGCAGTAGGTATATGTACTATTTTTTCTTTCGGCTCTATTTTAAAGCCTTTTCCCTCAACTAAATTATTAATATCATCCTGCGTTATTTGTTTTTCAGGTTCTTGTTTTCTCTTCCTTATTCCCCCCACCTTAGAAACTAATTTGCCTTTCAATTGCCCAAATTTATTTCCAGCCTTATAAGAAACAACTGCCCTCTTATTTAGTACCTTAGACTTAAAATCAGAAAATAGTCTCTTTCTCTTCTTACCTATTAAGTACCTGTCCATATCCCTATGAAAATCTACTGGCATATTTAGATGTCAGAACTCCAGTTATATAAATTTTTCTCTAAATTTCAATATCTATTGTTTTATCCTTAGAATTAACAGCTTTTATCAGCTTATGCCCTTTAAGCTTTTTCTCTATATCCTTCCAATCATACTTCTTTGTTGCCTTTTTCAACTCCCCTAAAATACCATTCACCAGCTCATAATTCTGATAAATCAAATCTGCCTTTCCCCTTTCCTTAATCTCTTTGTCCATTAAATCTTTAATAGTCTGCTCCTGCTGCTCCTTTCTCCTCTTAAATTTCTCAATCTCCTTTTCATGCTTTGTTTTCGGTTTTTCTTCCTTAAACTCATTCAAAAAATAATAATCAAACCCCTCATTATAAGCTTTAAATTCCTTTTTCTTCAACCCATCATAAATCTTCAATTCAAAAGGCAAAATATCCTTTACCTCATTATCCTTATAAACAACTAAAGGTTTAGCCTTATTACAAACCAACTTATCTATCACCTTAAATACCGTCTTAATCTCATTATCATCCAGCTGTGATGGTCCAATGCCCTTATCAATCTTGCTTAATAAACAAACCTCTTCTGAATAAGAACCACCTAATCCTAGTTCAGCAGCTAAACATTTAACCAAACTCATCTCTGACTTATTAAACAGCCCCTTCAACTCACTCAACTTCAACTCAAAGAAATCATATTCTCTCTGAGGATAAGAATACTTTAATTTAGCCCTTATCTCCCTGTCCTTCCATTTATGATAAACCAAAGCAGACAATATAATATCCTTTTCATCGCACAATAATATATTTCCCTTTCCAAAAAACTCAACAATTAGCTTTTTCTTCTCTTCCTTCTCAAAAATAAACTCAACAATCCTTTCAGAGCCTAACTGCTTAATGCTCCTCAACCTGGAATTACCCAGATGCTTTCTCAAAAACATGCAAAACCCAGATGGCTCCAGAGCAGGTTTTTTCTCAGAAGCTAAATAAATAAGCTTGCCAGAAATAACCCTTAAAATCTGCTTTCCTTTGCCAGAAACATGCATCTGAAGGATTAATTCTTCTTTTGTAGGAGTATAGATATTATCAATCCTACCACCTACTAAAAACTGAAGTTCATTAACTATATAGTGCAGCTCTAAGGATGTCAGATTTGTTTTTCCCAGAGGGAAATTTGAAACAACTTGTTTTTTCATATTCATAGTGGAGAAAAAGAGCCATTGTTATATAAATTTAGTTGTTTTTAAATAATTAAAAAGTTAAAAAATAATTTATTCAAAATCAAAAGGACTAATATCATCCTTCCCAAACTTCTCTTTAGCTTCTTTTAACCTTGTTCTCTGCTGTTCAAGATGGTCATGGAAGACTTTTGGAATTTCTTCTTCTGCTTTATAGATTTCCTCAATCCTGTCCATCTTAGCAAGCCACTTGTCAACCCTTACAGAAAACTGTTTCTCATAATCTTCTTTAGTATAATCCTTATCAAATATCTGCTTAAACAGCCCTTTTAGATCATCATACTTAGGAATATGCCCTATTGGTGTTTCTATTGCCTCATATTCATTATGAACTCTGCCTTCTGCCCACATTAACCATACCTTCTTGTCAACCTTTTCATTTAGAAATTTTCCATCTTCTTTCAGGAAATAATTAGTTGCAAAAACCAAAGGCTCTTTACTTAAATCATCTCCGAACTTAAGATGATTTTTAATGTAAACCCCTAATGGTACAGTCAAAAAGTCCATATTTGCCATTGGACTTAATTTTCTTACTCCTTCAGCGCCTAAAGTAGCTGATGTAGTTTCAGATTCAAGGCATGCACCAACAAAAACACCATGAGACCAGCTCAAAGTCTGGTACACAGGAACACAAGTATCTGAATCCCTGCCGCCATAAATAAAACCGTCTATAGGAACTCCATTGGGATCATCAGCCTTTGCATCAGCATTCTCAAGCTCGCATATCCTTATTGTATAACGTGCATTTTTATGTGCTACAAGAACTTCATTGCCTTTCTCATCTTTCATGCCTTCTTTCCATTCACCATAATGGTTATTGCCTTCTTTAGGCGTCTCTTTGCCCATATTCAGCCAATAAGGAACACCCTCATTCTCCAATACATTAGAGACAATCAATTCTCTTGGTGTAGTGATTGACTCATAAATAAAAGGGTCGTCTACTGGATTAACATCTGTTATAATTCCAAATATTCCCTGCTCGATATTAACAGCATAAGCTTTTCCATCTTCTCCTGGTCGGATATAAGCAATATCATCCCCTATCATTGTCTGTCCGGGTATCATCGCTGTTGATGTCTTGCCGCAAGCCGAAGGATATGCTCCTGTAAAATAAGTTATCCTGTTTTTCCCTTCTGGCTTTGCACCCATAATAAACATATGCTCACAAAGCCAATCTTCTTTCTGTGCCTTGCTTATAGCTAGCCTTAAAGCTAGTTTCTTAAGCCCCAAACTATTTCCCGCATACTGATTGTTAACAGTAAAAACCTGCTCTTCTTCAACATCAATATAGATTCTTCTCTTATCTATATTCACACAATTCCCTCTTGCATCCAATTCTCCAGCAGAATGGACAAAATAAAAGAAATCTCTTTTAGTTTTATCAAGTTTCCTGAACTGCTCATAACCTGCCCTGTACAATATATCTTCACTATGTGCCACATAAGCAGAATCAGTCAATTGCAAAGCAGATATTGAAAATTTTGAATTTAATGGACCTAAGCAAAAGAACCTTACCAGCATCTCTTTTCCTTTCATAATCCCATCAAGATACTCATGAACTTCCTTTAAGCATTCTTCCCTATTGCCTGTATTAATAACTTTGCTAAGCTTCCTGCCTTCTGAAACCAGAACTTTAGTATTTGCCTTATCTCTTGCCTGATCATTATATCCATCATAATGTATTGTATGCCCTTCCATAGCAAGCTTTTTCTCTTCGCCATTCCTTATTGACAGCTGCCTTACATAATCTATGTCTTCTTTGCTGTCTGTAATAACAGTAACCTTGGCTGGCTTGCAGTGTTTAACATATTTCTCTACAATCTCCATTACCTGAGGATTATCCAATTCTTCTAATTTCTTAAGATTTTCATCATTTAGTATTGTTTTGTCTATATTCATTTTATACTTTAGAATTAAGCTCTATTTAAAAATCTTATGTTACAGAAATAACAATTAACTCACCTCAAAGTATCATAAATAGAAAGATACCCTTTTGCAGCCAAAGTCTTCATATCAGCAACCAATTCTATCTCTATCTCACCATTATTCTTTGCTTCTTTTACTGCCGATAGAACACTACCAGATTTCAGTATATTAAAAACAGTTTCCTGGCTTCCTTTAATTACAATATCCTCTCCTTTGGCGTTTCCTTTCTTTGTTATAGGCTCATTATCCTTAACATATGAATAATATCTCTTATTTACATCCGTAAGAACAAATTCCATAATCGGGTAATCCTTTGAACCTAGTTTTTTCCTTAACTTATAAGCGCCAATCTCATTTATTAGATAATTGATATGGCTGGAATTAACCACAGTTTCCCCTTCACTTATTCTCAGAGCAAAATCCTCAGGCAAAGATGGCATCTCCATAAAAGGCTTTGAAACCATATTAGGAGATATAACAAAATAATACGCTCCCCCAAATACAACTATAACTAATATAACAGCAAGTATTGCCAGAATATTGCCAAAAATATGATGTAATTTCTCTCTTAAAGGAACCTTTTTTTCTTCAGTCATCTTATTCTTTGCAGGCTTTGTAGATATTCTCGAAAATTTCTGCTATTGATTCTTTCTTTATCGAAGAAAAAGCTATTCTCAAAATATCACCAATAGCAATAACCCCAGTATCATATTTATCCAATAATGTCTGTCTTATCTGCTCCCCTTCTTTGTTCTTTAACCTTACGCACATAAAATAGCCGGAGTTATGCGGCAAAGCACTAAACTCTTCTTCATATTCCTTATGCCCCTTTAAAACTTTTCCAACTTCCTTAAATCTCTTTTTTAGAATATTATATTTCTTCTTTTTCTCATTTAAATATTTAGGCTCACTAAATGCACTATACACTAAAGATTGCGACAAATGTGAATCATTCGATATGCTCCCTCTGACAGCGCCTGATGCTTTACTTTCCAAAGCTTCATACAATTCCTTATTCCCACCTTTAATACCATATGTAATAAAACCAACTCTAAGTCCCCATACATAATCCTCTTTTGTAGCCCCATCCAGCTTAATAGCTAAAACATTCTCATGCAATTCTACTAACTCAGAAAATATTGACTGGGTGTAAACTCCTTTCTTATAGACTAAACCAAAATAAGCATCATCTATTATTACTACAATCTTATTCCCTTTCTCAGCTGCTTCTTTTATTGTCTCTTTAATCTTAACTACTTCTTTTTCAGTAGGAGTATAACCAGTAGGATTATTTGGAAAATTCAATAAAACAATTTTCTTGCCCACCTCACCACCTAACTTCTCCTCTAACCCCTTAACATTAAATCCCTTTCCTTTAAAGGTTTCAAAAGTATCAAAAACAGCGCCATAAGCATTAATCAATATCAGCTTGTAATTGCCCCAGAACAAATCAGGCAGAATAACCTTATCTCCATCATTAATGAACATATAACCCAGCATACTCAACCCATGAGTTAAAGCATTAGTAACTATCGGCAAACTAATCTCTTTATCTTTTAAATAAGGATTCTTCTCAAATATCATCTCTTTCCATTTTTCTCTTAACTCCTTCTTGCCAAAACTAGGGGCATAAGGGAAAACATCTTTTGGATCTAGCTTGATTTTCTTAGCAATTGACTTAAGCCTCATTGGGCTTCCATCTTCTTCTAAAGCAATGCCTATTGTTGCATTTATCTTCTTGCCTTTTGCAGCAGCTGCCTGCGCCAAAATACCTTTTTTTGGAAAAAATATAGCCTTGCCTTTATCAGAAAGCACTTCATATACGCTCCCATTGTTCTTCTTTATTATTTCATTCAGTTCTTCTGCTTGCGGATTCATTTTACCCTTTTGGAAATCGTAGCTATATTTATACCTTTCGTTGCTTTTGAAACATTTTGTTTCAAAACCCTCAAAAAATCCTTTGGATTTTTTGTAGTATCTATAATAATTATCTTATGTTTAGCCTTTCTTGCTTCATTCAAACAAATATCAAAAATCTCACATTCAACATTCTCTTTCACCTTATTCTGATCATATTTTCTCTTTTTCAGCCTCTTGCTCAGTTCCTTTATCTCACATTTCGCAACAATACACAGATCAACATATTTCTTTGGCAAATAATGGCTCATATGGGAATCAATAATCAATCCCTTCTTGGATTTTTTTATTAAATCAATTAAAATCAGATTTAATTTCTTAACATCAACAACCTTGCATTTTCTTTTCTTATCATAACTCTCAGAAAGATTATATTTTTTTATTATCTTATTTACATCAATATACTTAAATTTTAATTTCTTAGCTAATTTCTTACTCAAAGTAGTCTTACCACTGCCAACAGAACCTGTAACAATTATTGCTTTCATAAACAAACGAAAAAGAAAAAGAGTTTAAAAAACTATTTATTTATACTATAACATCCTGAGGTTGGTCTCTTGCCTCTTCAACACACCGGTCAAACTCTGTTGTCTTATCCCAGCCACACTTACCATTCACACAACCACATCTTGTTTCTTTATAGCAGGCATATTCTGGCAAATATTCACATGTTGTAAATATTGGTTCTGAATCCTTGCTCTGGCAAATAGTTCCTGAGCAGCCGCCTGTTATGCAGTCATTATCTGTTACACATCCCTCACCACTAATTATCTCACTATCAGCACATTCTTCTTCCCAAGTTCTCAAACATTTCTGCTTAGCTTCACACCATGTATAGCCAGCTGTTGGCAGACAACCATGCTCATCTCTTTCTCCACCTATTGGTTTTTCTGTATCACAACCTACTATAAAAACTACAATTAAAATCAAAATCAGTATTTTTTTCCGCATTTTAAATAATTAATGTTGTCTGCCTTTATTTATTTTTCTTTTTTTCTAACAAATTTTATATACCCCCCCATCCATACCAATATTATATGCCAACAATAACCATATCAACTTCGAAAAAACATGAACTAATAGACATAACTGATGAAGTTGAAGCCATAGTAAAAAACTCCAAAATTAAAGATGGGCTCTGCTTTCTCTACGTTCCTCATGCAACTGCTGCCCTAACAATAAACGAAAACGCAGACCCAAACATACAAACAGATATAATAAAAGCAATAAACAAAATAGTCCCAGAGCACGATAACTATCTTCACGATTCAATAGATAATAACGCAGCTGCCCATATAAAATCAACACTAATAGGCGTATCTAAATCAATCCCCTTAATCGATGGAGAACTGCAATTAGGCACATGGCAGGATATCTTCTTCTGTGAATTTGATGGTCCTCGTTCTAACAGAAAAATAATTGTAGAAATAAAACAATAAACCAAAAAATTTAATAACAGTTAAAATAAAAATGACAATATAGTAAAGGACACAAATATTTAGACAATAAATATGTCCTTTACTTATTACGAACGGACAACCATTGTACAATTATTTTTATCCGTGAGTATAGTTAGAGGATAGGCTATGAAAACTACAAAAAATCGAAGATTTTTGTCGGTTTAGAAATCACAAAATGATTTCTAAAAAGAGAGGTATGATAGAGCTAAACTTCCATTGGATATTCATATTAATAGCAGGAGCAATCATCTTTATTTTCTTTATTAATATAGTGAATAAACAAAGAGAATTCTCTGAAGTAAGAGCATCTGGAACAATAATAACAAACCTTGAGGCCATCCTAATAGGCGCTCAGATTTCAACAGACACTGTAAATATTATAGATATGCCCAAAGCAGATATTGGTTTTGAATGTAACAGATTTTTTATAGGCTCTATCCCCAGACAAACAAAAGGGAATGTCATTTTCTCTCCTGATCTGCTAAAAGGCAAGGAATTAATAACCTGGGCCCTGGACTGGAACATGCCTTATAGAGTTACTAATTTCCTCTATCTAACAGACCCCCAATTAAGATATATAATCGTAGATAAACCTAATATTCCAGGTGAAAAGGTATTTGACGAATTGCCAAAGGAAATAAACAAAGAAATAATCAATGACACCGCAAGTATCATTAATAAAAATAACTACAAAGTTAAGTTCATTTTCTTTGATGATTTTGATGGTATATTTGATGATTTTAATAATAAGTATAATAAGCTCACAAAAAGCTTGAAGAAAATGTCAGATGAAGATGTGACTGGTATAATAATAAAAGCAGAATTTACAACAGACAATATAATCCCCAATACAGGCTATATGGAATTCATACAAAAAGAAGGCTCAGAATGGAAAACAATAGGAACAACAACATCCTACATAAAAAAGGAAGCACTCTATGGCGCAATATTTGCTGCAGATGTGAAAATGTATAATTGTGTTATGAGAAAGGCATTCAAAAAATTAAATCTGGTAACTAAAATCTATTTAGATAGAAGTGATAAATTAGAAGAGGATTATTTCAATAATGGCAATTCGTGCTACGAATCCCATAGCAATGCCAAAACTGAATTAGATAAGATGGAAGCAACCTCGGCTGTGGAATCAGAAAATTTCCCTTTATTTCCAGGATTAGAAGGATTAAAAAGAATGAACGATATTGCCATTTATAGCACAAATATAAAAAATGAAAATCAAAACGCACAACTCTACTCATGTGCTTTAATCTACTAAAAATGCAAAACAGAAAGTCACAAATACAAATGGGTGAATCAGTAGCGATATTATTTATATTCTTCATATTAGTTGTCTTCGGCTTTGTGTTCTATATGAATGTCATAAAAAGCTCTGCAAAAGTTGAAATGGAAGAGAACATACAATTAAAAGCAATAGGCATAGCACAAAAAGCATCATTCCTACCAGAATTGCAGTGCTCTGAAGAAAATGTTAGAGTAGAAGATTGTATTGATTTACTAAAATTAGAGGCCGCTTCTGATTTACTAGGAGAAAATAATATCTATTATTATGATGTTTTTGAATTTAGTAATATAAAGGTTAAAAGAATTTTTCCTCCAGAGAACCAAGAAACATGGTCGTTATACAACAATACATTAACAGATTTTAGAAATATAATTTCTACATTCATACCAGTCTCACTATTTAACCCCGTTTCAAAAAAATATGATTTTGGTATTTTAGCTGTAGAGGTCTATACTAAATGAATACCCGAAAAGCACAGATGGAAGTAATGGGCTTAGCAATTATTGTAATTCTAATATCCATCTCTATGCTATTTGCCATAAGATTCGTAGTTCTTAAAAAACCAGCTGCCTATAAGGAAGAGTTCACCCAGACAGAACTTGCATCTAATATGCTAAGCACATTATTAAGAACTACAGTCAGTGAATGTAATGACCTAAGCTTCACAGAACTCTATCAGGACTGCGCTAGAAACCCAGATAATGCTCAAATAAGATGTAGTGATGGAAGAGATTCCTGTAAATATGTAAACGATACTACAACAACAATCCTTGATCAAACACTGGAAGAATGGCGTATAGGCTATGAATTCAATGCAAAAATAGGGGCAAGAAACGTAATACCTAAAATAGGGAATTGCCCGGGAGTTAAAAAACACAAAGAATATCCTATACCTATAGACCCATCCGGAAAAAACATATTATCCGTAACTTTAGATATCTGTAATAGAGAAGGATAAAAACTATAGAAAGTTTTAAATATAACATACCCTAATTATAGAATATAATTAGTCTTAGAAATAAAAAACGAGGTGCATACTTATGAAGAAAGCTCAAGGTTTAAGCTTAAACACAATAATAATAGCAGCTATTGTTCTGATTGTACTTGTTGTCCTATGGGCAATATTTACAGGTAGGATGGGTGTCTTTACAAAGGGCGTAAAAGACATAGAAAAATTAAGATGTACAGACGATATCATAGGTGGACAAGCATCAAGTATACCAGACGACGAAGGTAGTATAGTCTGTCCGGCAGGCAAATCACGAATACCTGGAACATTTACAGATATAAGTGAAACCGAGATTTGTTGCACTGCATAAGTTCTTTTTTACCCAAAAATTAATATATCTATAGTCCAATATATAAAAATATGAACATAAATCTAACCGGAAGAACGATTTTTAAGCTATGTTGCCTAGGGGTTCTTATCTGGCTGTTGGGGTTTCTCATTATAAGATTGATGATAATGGGCGATACAATAGACCTGATAACTAATACGAACAATACCTTCATTTAATTCAAAAGATTTAAATAGAATACTTTCTGAGTAAAAGTTTATGAAACTGTATAAAAGAGGGTTATCAGGTAGAGAGACCGTATTATATGGTATTTTAATTCTGGTTATTTTATTGATACTACTTGGAATATACAGAGGTATAATAAATATATTCATTCCAACATGAAAAGAAACAGAAAGGCAATGGGACCCGCAACATTAGGCCTCCTCATACTTGTAGTTGCAACTGCCCTAGTAATGGGGGGCGTTGTTACACTATTTAGCGAAGCAGTAACAAAAGAGGCAAGCAAAAGAGCCTGTGAGTTTGACATTAATAAAGCCATTCTCTCAAAAAAAGCACCTGCTTTAGGAACTAAAGCTTTACCAAAAGGAGTCAGGAGTACTTTATTAACTAACTGCAGAAGGGACAAATTAGGCAATCTAGTTATTGAATATGATGATGTTGTTGACAATGGAATAATAAACCAGGATAAAGCCCATAAGATAATAGCAGATGAAATGGCAGATTGCTGGAAGATGGTGGGTGCAGGAACAAAAGATCCTTTCTCTAATTGGGATGGCAAAGGTGAAAGCTATTGTATGGTATGCTCTACAATAAAGTTTGACGAAAGATTGACAAAGTTATATGATAAAAAAGTAAAACAGAATGAAAAAGGAGAATCTGTTATTTCTGAAGAAGACCTTAAAAAATATACCATACAACCAGTACACCCCTACCTCATGGATGAAGAAATAAAAGATGGGTCAACATATTGGGACTTTTTGTATAATGAAAAAGCAATAAAAACACAAGAATCGAAGGTAGGCGATAATATTTATTCTTTCATTGCTCCTGAATCTACCATTGTCATACAAATGTATAAATTAGAAAGTAAAGGCTGGATTCCAGTTGGGTGGATTGTTGGAGGTACTTTAATAGGAATAGGGATTATAGCTACAATCCCAACTGCCGGAGCATCACTAACCTTAGCTGTTATAGGGGCTGGCGGGTGGATAGGGGGGGTTGTGGGGGTAGCCACTGTTGTTCACGCCTCCTTTGAAGCTTATAAAGAGTGTGAAGAGTGTAATGCTATAGGGGGCATGCAATTAATCCCTCCTGAACAAGAATTTGATATAGAGATGAAAGTACAATTAGGGGAAGAGGGAAAAGAAAAACAAATACCTCTCTGCTCAATCATAGTGAACTAAAAGATGAAAAATAAACTTAAAAAAAAAGCATATTCACCTCAGGCATGGATGGTTGGATTAATTCTTCTTGTAGCAATTCTTATAATATATATCTATTTCTATTCATCTTTAGGAGGAAATGTAAAAGAAGGCGTAATAAGGGAAGTCAGGCAGCAGAATGTAAACAACCATGTCAAAGCCCATATAGCCGGGTTAGACTTGTCTTCTGAATTAAACTTTCCAATAATAAGAATGGACATAGAAAAGGATGATGAACTTAAGGATTCATCAAAAGCCCTTGTACATGACTGGTATGACCTGCTTGAAGGTGAAGGAAACCTATTTCCGCAGGAAAGAGAAAAGATAGTTTATTGTGTGCCTGGTCATTACATTAAATTTAAGGCAAAAGATAAAAAGATTCCTGCAATGGAATATGCTGAATTCCAGAGAACAAACACCCTTGATGATATAGGGGCTGAACATATGATAGGGGAAGACACTGATGTTTCTATTAAGGATTATATAGCTGGTTATACAACCGATAAGACTATTTTTGAACAAGAGATGAAAACATTAGAAGAAGAGCTTGGAAAGGTAGAAAATGTTGCTATCATAAAAGATGAAGAATTCTTTAAAGAAACGAAAGAATTAAATGAAGGTTATGCAATAAATACAAATTATGAGTATATGACAGTAACTGTTTACATGAAAAAAAGTTACTGGGCAAAATGGTTAACCTCACTTGCAGGAACAGGTGCAGGTGTTACAGTAGGCCTTATCCTGGTGCCTTTCACAGGTGGAGGCTCACTAGTAATAACCAGCCTGGTTCTAGGAGGCGGAGCAGTTGGAGGAGCAATAGGTTACAGCCAGGGCAGCTGGAAAAGCGCAGATTATACATCTTCAATCTGGCTGGTTCCAAATAAAGAGGACATATTAGAGATTTTAAAATGTGATTTATTGCCTGCAAGAGGTGAGGTATAATGAAGCTAAAAATTTTTAAGAGTAAAAAAGGGGACGAGGGAAGTTCATTTACAATGAAACTCCTAATAGTGATTGCCATAGTGCTGCTTCTTTTAGGTTTCCTAATTATGGTCAGGGAAAAAACTAACTTAACATTAGCAACTATTTTCAGATGGTGGTAGAAATGATTGGAAAAAAAGCAGAGATGAATTATTTTTTTGTTAGCCTGGTGTTTATTGCGTTCTGTACTGTGGTAATAATAATCATGATGTCTACTGGCATAATCAATCAAAATGACCTGTTTTTTTGGACATTAGAAAGCAAGCAACAATGTCCTGTAACAGGAAAAAGCCTTGCCGAATATAAGATGGAATTGAACGATCTTTTTGAAGAGAAGGATGTACCTAAAGAGGACATTATTGAATATTGCAGCGAACTAAAATCGTGCTTTCCAGGAGAGTACATATCTTTTAAAGGAAGATGTGAATCTATTGAAACAAAAACAGAAAGCACAACTTAACATATTCAAAACGTTTAAATATAATAGTTATTTAAGGACAATAAAGATGGCATTAAAAAAGAAGGCTCAAGGACTATCTATTAATTTTATCATTATAGCTGCCCTTGGCCTGGTTGTCTTAGTAGTTCTGATATTAATCTTCAGAGGAGAAAGCACCAAATTTATCAAAAGCATGAATTGTCCTGCAAGAGATGGTGTTTGTTTGGCTGATAGAGGAGGAGAAACCTGTCCTGAAGGTAAATCAGTTAAGATATATACTAATGATTGCCCAGAGGTTGAATTAAAAGAAGGAATGTATGTAGCAAAAGAAGGAGGAAAAACCCCTGGACAATGCTGTATCCCTTTAGGTTAAAACGATGCAAAAAAAAGGTTTAGCTATCGCTATGATTATTTTATTGGCATTATCACTTGTAGCCTTAATAGTTATAGGGTTTTTAATAGCCAGAAGCAGTGGTGTATACACAAAAAGCACTTCATGTGAAGGTTTTGGCGGTAAATGTGTAAATGTAGGAGAATGTGAAGGTGAACAGAGCCATTTACCTGGTTGTGAAGAAAAAGAGGTTTGTTGCATTCAGCAAGAGGGTTGAATCATGAAAAAGATATCAAAAAAAGCAGATATTTCCTATTTTATGATGTCAATGGTGGCTGTAGCACTGCTATTTGCAGTAGCATTTATCATATGGGGTGGACCAGTAGAGTTTTTTCAAAAAACATTCGGGGGGATAACAAGCGAACAAAAACTTGAAATATGCAAACTAAAATACAATGACAACTCTGATGACTATGATGGTGATAAAATTCCCAATTCTTGTGATAACTGCCCTTTTACCCCTAATTTTGGTCCTGATGTAGAAGATACAGATAATGATGGTTTTCCTATCCCAGTAGATCCAAAAAACCAAGTGGTATGGAAACCAGGAGATACAGAAATAAGATTATGCTGCGGAAATTACAAGGGGGGTAAGGATAATGACCCTGATCTTGTAAAAAACTGGGAAACAGGCTGTGAAACATGGGAAAATGACCAAGAGCTAGGCAAATCTGACAAACTTATTTCATCTTACAGAAAACTAAAGGTAAGCTAATTCTTGATTATAAAGCAGCAATAACAAAAAAGTTATAAACTAATAGTATAAATATAGTTAATATGCTATTTAGAAGGCTAAATAAAAAAGGGGACATTAGGGAAGTACCCGCTACCCAATTAATGGGTACAGTTCTTGGAGCTTTTGCCATTATCTTAGTTTTTACTTTTGCTGGAGCATTTGCAATCCTGTATTTCGGAGAAAAAGATGATGAATTTGCCACCAATAATTTCATTGCATTAGCCAATAAAATTGAAACCTTATCAAAAAGCAGGGGGCAATTTGACGTTCAAAGGGCATTTCCTTTTTACCTGCCATCTAAATTTGTGGTAGTAGGCTTCAATAAAGGGTGGGTTGATAGTAAGATAAGTGATGGATGTGAGCCAGAGGCAGTCAGGAAACCTACTGAAGAAATAGGTGGTAAAGAAGGCAAAAAATGTGAAGGTTCTGCATGTATATGCCTTTTCGGAGATAGTAACTACGATTTTATGGACGAAAATGAGTACAATGTTGAATTAATGGAATGCCGTTCCTTGCCAAAAGTAGATTACATCATTATACCTCACATGAAAGAAAATGATAAATACCCTTCCGAAATAAGCAAGAACTTCATTGGTGAGAAAATACATTTTAATCCCTCAGATGATTATTCCTCAATAGGATTCAGTGATTATGCTTTTTCATACATCTATGGGCAGTGTGATGACTATTTCTGGGGCACCAATCTCCAAAGCAGAAAATTGTATATTGAGAAATTTACAGATAATACTACCACTTATATATTCGTTACTCCTGAACATGAAGAATCAAATTTTGCAAATGAACGATTTACTGCTATGAATGAAAAATATGGGGAATCTTCTTAGAGAATAATGATGAAGTTAAAAAAAAGAGGCATCTTCTACAGCAAAAAAGCAGGGGCAACTACTGAAAGTTATTTTGTTGTAATAAGATTAGTATTGGTTTTTGCTGTAATGGTTGTAATGTGGACTTATGTCTCTTCTGTAGTTAATGATACATTCTTTTATAAAGTATACTTCTCAAGAGACCTGGCATTTACAACAAATACAGTATATTCTGCTCCGGGAAGCGTGTACCATGAGTATCTAAGGAAAAATCTGAATAAATTTGAGGTAGATTTCCAGGAACAAAAGGTAAAACTAAAGGATGAAGGTGCAGACAAAGAAGAATCATCATTTGATTATTTCTATGCCACAAACATGAATTACATGTTTAAAACAAACGAGATTAAAGCCAGCAATAGCCTAGTTATTCAAAAGTCACCTTCCCTTTTAGAGGTAAATAAGGAATTAAACACAAAACTAAAATTAATTAAATGCCCTGAAATAAGCACAGCTGATGCCGAATGGAAAAGGAAATTCTTCCTGATTGACCCTGAATACAGCACTAATGAAGAAGAAAATATAATTACTGGCTCAGTTGGCCTTTCCCTTTACAATAAATTTGATAATAAAGATAGCACAAGGGATAATACTGTGGGAAATATAAAAGAGCAGATAAAAAAAGAGCCAAAAAAGATTAAAGATCTTATAGAAAAAAGCGATGTTGCCCTAAGAATTAGTATTGGAGATTATCAAGAGTATAATAACGACATTAAAATTTATGTCTCCTCTGTTGGAGATGAGAAATTAGTAAAAAAGAGAAAAAAACTTGGATGTTTAATATTAAACGAACTGCTTTCTGACAAGGAATTAGACAAGATTTTTACAGGTGGAAAAGTGATGGCGATAAATCCTGAGCATATCATTAGGGAATATGGGGAGATTCTGAATAATGATAAAATTGGCGTTGTTCTTGAAATAGGAAATATTCAAAGCAACAAGATTAATGAAATGAAGGCTGTTGGAGTTATAACCCAGATAGCCAAATTGATATATAGTGGGGTAGAAAAATATTATGGTTAAAAGATATTTAAAAAATAAAAAAGCAATAATTTCATTTAATATGGTATTCCATATAGCTGAAATTCTCTTTATTATTACAGCCGGCATATTTGTATTTTTTATTGTCCATGTTGACAAAAATATAGATACTTTTCCAGTAGAAAGTGAAATACTTTTTAATAGGATATTATATGGTAATAATGGATTATGGTCTTATGATGATGAAATTAACCGACTTTATCCGGGTATTCTCGAATTCGAAACTTTCAATAATCCAAAAAAAATAGAAGAATCGCTAAATAAAGCCTTATATTACGGAGAAGAAAACAAAAGAGCAGCTTTTGAATTGATACTTAAAAATCTTGAAGAAGAAAAGGAGTTTGACCCTGTTTATTATAATGAAGAAAAATACAAAGAATGGGTAGAATGGTATAAAGCAGGCGTAACAGAAGGGGCAGGAGGAAGAAAAGGCAGAACTGAAGAGTTTAATATCTTAATAAAAAAAGAAGAGGATTTAACTCCGGGAATATTAAGCATTACTGTCTTAATACCAAACAGCTAAAATGTTAAAGAACAAAAAAGGATTTATAATAGACCCTGTTATTTTAACTAGTTGTTTTGTTGCTTTTTTCATAATAGGGCTCATATTTTACTTTTTATTCAGCTCTGTCGGCAGACTAGGAACATACAATATAGTGAGTGAAGAGTTTTCATCCACTGCAGACTATGGACTATTGAACTACCTTAGAACGCCTGTAGAAGTAGATGGAAATAAGATAAACATGGCTGACTTGATAAATTTGTATTATAATGATAAAAGTTACGACGAAATTCTAACAGAAAAAACAAAAAAAATACTGGAGACATTCCCAAAACCAGTATCTGTATCTGGCTGGAATCTTAATGTTTATACTATGCCTGAAGATAAAACCCTGATTAAAATAAGGACATTAAATATATTAGGCTGGTATGAAAACAGAAAAACATTTGCTTACATACCATTAAGCAATGAGCCTGAGAAGTATCTAAAAATAAAATTATATCTTGAATGTCAGGATATAGCATGTGAGTAATATGAAAAAAAACAGAAAAGCGTTTTTATATGGCGTCGTAGTACTTGTATTTACAACATTTATGTTAATCTGGGCCCTTAATGCCTCTTCATTCAAAAAAATAAATCATGAGAAGAGTATAGGCGAAGAGCAGATAGAACTAATCAAAGAATACTCAAAAGGAGAAAGCATTCTTTTTTATATTGACCAGTCTGCAAAGTATTCTTTTTATAATGCAATATATTTATTTGCTGAGAAAGGCATCTATCTTAATGATCCCGGGTGTAAATATTACTCAGAAGAATACGTAATGTGGGAAAATGTTCTTGAAGATGAAGCAAAAGAATATCATGAAGTAGATTGTTACCCTGAAGAAAGAGATATTGCAATGAATTTTGCTCTTTTCTTAAACAACGAGCTTGATGAATACTTTAAAATATATCCTAGTGCCATAATACCTAAAGATAATTACGATTTTAATTTTAATGCTGGAGAAATAAAAGGGATTGCAACAAGGAATATAATATTGAATAAATCAAATACAACAATATATTCGTTAAAGCCTTCGTTTAAAATGAATGTATCTTATGATTTCATAGATAGATTTAAGGACCATATTGAAAAAACCCTGGCAATAAGGAATAATATTCAAGGGTGCCTTTGGACAACAGACAGTGACTTAGAAACATGCTCTAATATTGGAAAGCTAAAAACAGAGATTGAAGGCATTGAGGGATATAAAATAGACACAATTTCCTCAGCTGAAAAATATACCTTATTATTTGATATAGAAGACGCTTCTTTCAAAAACCCCTATTCTGATGAGAAATTGATATTGAAATTTGGTATAAGCTTTATTCCCCCTGCAACAGAAGTTATTGATATAGAGCCACTAGGGGGAATAGATAATGACCCTGATGATATTACTATCTGATAAAACCATTATATTCTACAACATAAAACTATTTAAATAATCAGCAAAGACATCTCTCTATGATAAAAGTTCCTCTGTCTACAATTATTGAAAAAATAAAAGAAAAAGCAGGTATTAGCGAAGAAGATATTAATTCTAAAATCAAGCAAAAGATGGACCAGCTCTCTGGCCTTATTTCACAGGAAGGGGCAGCCCATATCATAGCTAATGAATTAGGAATAAAGCTATTTGAAGAGGTTTCTGGAAAGCTGCAGATAAAGAATATCCTTGCAGGAATGAGAGATGTAGAAACAGTCGGAAAAGTCCAGCAGATGTATCCTATTAATGAATTCCAAAGAAAAGACGGAACCCCTGGAAAAGTAGCCTCCATCATAGTAGCAGATGAAACAGGTACAGTAAGAATTGTCCTATGGGGTGGTCAGACAGACATGATTAAAGACCTAAAAGAAGGTGATATTGTTAAAGTTACTGCTGGTTACACAAGAGAAAACAACAATCGTCTAGAAATACATATCGGCGAAAAAAGCAAACTAGAAATAAACCCAGAAGGAGAAACCATTAAAGAAGTAAAACAATATACATCTGTAAGAAAAAAGATTAGTGAATTAAACGAAAACGATAATGATGTTGAATTACTTGGAACAATTGTACAGGCATTTGAACCAAGATTCTTTGAAGTATGTCCAGAGTGTAATAAAAGAGCAAGACCTAGAGATGACGGATTCTTCTGTGAAGTGCATAATAAAGTGACTCCAGATTACTCTTATGTCTTAAACGCAATACTGGATGATGGCTCAGAAACAATAAGAACAGTATTCTTCAGAAAACAGGCTGAAAACCTATTGGAAATGGACCATTCAAAGATAATGGAATACAAAGATGCTCCTGAAAAGTTTGAAGAAGTCAAAACGTCCCTACTAGGCAATATAATAAAGATTGTTGGAAGAGCAAATAAAAACGAACTTTTTGACAGGTTAGAATTCGTCACAAGATTAGTATTCAAAGCAGACCCAAAAGAAGAGATTGAAAAATTAAAGCAGGAAGCTGAAAAGAAAGAAGAAACACCAAAGAGAGAAGAGAAAATAGAAACTGTTGAAAAACCTAAGTCTCAGAAATCGGAGATTTCTGAGGGGTTAGAGACTAAGTCTCAAAGCGTTGAAGAACCAGTTATAGTTGAAAGCTCATCTGCAGAAACAATTAGTGAACCAGAAGTTCCGAAGATACAAAAGCCAGAAAAAATAAACACTACAAAAGAAACATCTGAAAAACCCCCAAGCTTTGAAGACATCTAAGATGCTATTCAGAACACATCTTGCCTTTAGCTTTCTCATTGGTTTATACATTATAGATTTCCTAAAAATCAAAAACCAGATTCTATTCATGTTGATTTTATTGTTCTTCTCAGTTTTCCCTGATATTGATGTAAGTTCATCTAAAATATTCAAGAAACTAAAGCCGTTTTCATATATAGCACTTCTATTCGGCCATAGGAAAATATTCCATACAATATACTTCCCAATTGCAATAGCAGGAACATTATTTATTCTTAACTTAAAACTACTAAGCCTTGCTGTTTTAATCGGCTACCTGCTTCATTTACTCTTAGACATGCTAACAAAACAAGGAATCAACCTATTCTATCCCTTAACCAAGAAAAGAATCAAAGGATTCATCAAAGTAGGCTCTCTAATTGAAAATATAATTTTCATTATCTTAATCATTCTGATAATATACAAATTAATTCCTTAAAACCAAATCTCCACACGAAATAAACCATTTTCACTTGCCAACCCTAATTCCCTGAAATTTGGCCATTACAAGCTCCATAGTGCCAAAATCCATAGTTCACTTGCCACTTGCCAACCACCCGTAAGGTATATAAACAACCCTTACCTTATTATATTTGGTTGTCACTGACAGCCCCCTCGCTTACCGGAAGCTTAGTTCTTCCTAAATAAGGTAAGTTTGAAAAAAAACGCGAAAGCAAAGAGGTGTTTTAAATGGATACAGCAAATACTGGCAAATCAATGCCAGAAAAAAAGTTTAGCACAGGTGCCATAAGTGCTACAATATGGAAAAATAATGGCACAAGCAAGAAAACAGGAGAGTCTGTCGAATTCAGAACGATACAGATCGACAGGAGATACACAGATAAAGAAGGAAACTGGCAAAGTACTAATTCTTTGAGGCTTAATGACCTGCCCAAGGCTTCCTTAGTCCTGCAAAAAGCATATGAATATCTTGTCCTAAAAGGGCAAGATTCATCTGTTTCTAACAAAAGTGAAATAGAAGAAGAGATTGTAATGTAGGGTGGTAATAATGACAAAAAAACAAAAAGGTGAAAAAATGGAACAAGAAGCAATTGTCGAAACCGAAGTAAAAGAAGAATTAAAATCTCAAAAATCGGAGAGTTCTGAGGAGTTAGAGGCGAAGTCTCAAAGTAAAGAAAAAAAACAAGAACAAACATTAAACGATTTACCTGGAGTAGGCCCTGCCACAATTGAAAAACTACAGGTAGTAGGCTATAATGATCTAATGGCAGTTGCCGTAGCAACACCTGGTGAAATAATAGATGCAACCGGAATGACTCAAGCTGCAGCTAAAAAAGTTATTGCTGGAGCAAGAGCATCATTAGATATGGGATTTGAATCAGGAATTGAATTACTTGAAAAAAGAAGCAAGATTATTAGACTATCCACAGGAAGCTCAGCATTTGATGCCCTGATGGCAGGTGGCTTCGAAACTGGCTGCATTACAGAATGTTTCGGACCGTATGGCTCAAGCAAAACCCAATTAGCGCATCAGTTAGCAGTAAATACAATCAAAATGGAACCTGAAGCTTATGTTGTTTATATCGATACAGAAAACACATTCAGGCCTGAAAGGATAATTGAATTTGCAAAAGGCGCCGGATTAGACCCTGATGAAGTCTTGAAAAAAATCAAAGTAGCTCGTGCCTACAACTCAGACCATCAGATGTTACTTGCAGAAAAAGTAGAAGACCTAATCAAAAAACAAGGCCTGACTGTAAGACTAGTTATTGTAGATTCCTTAACCGCTCACTTTAGAGCAGAGTTTGTTGGAAGAGGGACATTAGCAGACAGACAACAAAAACTAAACAAACATATGCATATATTATCAAGAGTCGCTGCGATTAATAATTTATGCGTGTATGTAACAAACCAGGTAATGGCAAAGCCAGACACATTCTTTGGAGACCCAACAGAAGCTATCGGGGGCCACATAGTTGCGCACAACTCAACCTTTAGGATTTACCTAAGAAAAGGCAAAAAAGGAACAAGAGTTGCAAAGCTCGTTGACGCTCCTAACTTGGCAGACGGTGAGGCAGGATTCATAGTAACAACAGATGCAATAAAGGATATTTAATTTTTTATTTTTTCTTTTAAAACCGTCAAATTTAAATAGGCTTAACTATTCTTACCGTCTATTACACATTGTGTAAGATAGTGCGCAAGCACATAAATAGTAAATAAGGTGAATAAAATATGGAAGGAGATTATATACCAAATAGAAGTTTTTCAGCCCCAGTTAAGGTAGGGGATGAAATAGATGTAAAAATAGAAGCAGTAGGGGAGAAAGGAGACGGCATAGCAAAGAAAGACGGATTCGTCTTGTTTATACCCAACACAAAAGAAGGAGACGAAGTAAAGGTAAAAGTGACAAGAGTTCTTCGAAGAGTTGGCTTTGCTGAGGTTGTTGGAGAAGGTAGTGCTCCGGCTGAAGGCGCTCCTGCAAAAGAAGCTGCACCTGAAGCAGAGGCTGCTACAGAAGAAGCATCTGCTGAAGATACAGAAGATTTTGGTGAAGAGCCAGAAAAGAAAGAAGAGTAAATTTATTATTCTTCAAGATTAGATTTCTTTTTTTTGTTTTATTATTTTTTTTAACAAATTTTATATATGGCGCTCCATCTTCCCCAGATATGAGATTATTCATAGCTATAGATGTTAAGGAACTTAAAGAAGATTTAACCAAACTACAAAACAATATAGATGACTCCTTGGCTAAACTAAAACAGACAGAAACATTCCATCTAACACTAAAATTCTTGGGAAAAGTGTCTGAAGATAAAGCTGAAGAAGTAAAAAATAAGCTAAAAGATATAAAATTCAAGCCTTTCCCTTTAACTCTAGACAAAATTGGTGTTTTTCCAAGTGAAGATTTTATAAGAGTCGTATGGGTAAGTGTAAAACCAACAGAAGAAGTAACCAAATTGCAGGAGAACATAGAAAACACATTGAAAGAATTCAAATTCAAAAAAGACTTTAAATTTCATCCGCATATAACCTTAACAAGGGTCAAGTATGTAGATGATAAGGAAAAATTCATCAAAAACATTAAAGAGCTTAAAGTAGATAAAAAAACAATAGAAGTAAAAGATTTTAGATTAGTAAAGAGCAAATTAACTCCAAAAGGCCCTGTTTATGAAGATATCGCTGTTTTTAGTTAAATCCCAAAGCTTTTTAAACAGCCCCCTATTCCTATAGACTATTACCAAGGCATTTAATCTGACTATAGATTAAAAGCACAGCTGCTTGAGGTTATAAAAATAGCAGAAAATTATTTGGTAAAATTCAAACAAAATATATGAGGTAATAAAAAATGGTAGAAACAAAGCAATTTTTAGTTCCGCAGGATCAATACCTGAAGTCAGGAATACATATAGGTACAAAATTCAAAACAAAATACATGGAACAGTTCATCTACAAGACAAGACCAGATGGGTTAAGTATCTTAAATTTACAAAAAATAGACGAAAGAATAAGAATAGCTGCAAGCTTCATTTCACAATATGCTCCAGAAGATATATTAATGGTAAGCAGAAGGGAAAATGGATGGAAAGCCCTAAAAGCATTGAGCAAAACAACAGGAATCAAAGTCATAGCTGGAAGATATCCTCCGGGAATGTTAACAAACCCTTCTTTAGATAGGTACTCTGAAGCTAAAATAATATTATCAACAGACACATGGCCTGACAGGAACGCAATAATAGATGCAAACAAAATAGGAATCCCTGTCTTAGCATTATGTGATACAAACAATCAATCAAACAACATTGACTTAGTTATACCATGCAACAACAAAGGAAAGAAAAGCTTAGGATTGTTCTTCTTCATCCTTGCAAAAGAATACCTTAAAAACAGGGAATTAATTAAGAACGATGGTGAGTTTACAGCAACTATAGAAGACTTCACAGAGGAATAGATTATATTAAAGTAATCAAATCCTTGATTGCTTTTTTCAATTCCTTTTTATCATACAGTACATGGTATATCTGTTTAGTCAAGGGCAAATCTATTTTCTCTTTAACAGCTAAGTCATAAACAGATTTTGTCGTCTTAATTCCCTCAGCAACCATACCATGCATCTCTTTCTTTATATCTTCAAAACTTTTACCTTCAGCAATTTTTTCTCCAACAAACCTGTTTCTTGAATGCTTAGAAGTGCATGTTGCAACCAAATCTCCAACTCCTGCAAGGCCATAAAATGTAGCTCTTTTTGCTCCGAAAAATTTGCCTACCCTATTCATTTCAGTTAATCCTAAAGTGATTATAGAAGCCTTTGCATTATCTCCTAGTTTTAAAGTATCACAAATACCTACAGCAATAGCTGTTATATTCTTTATTGCTCCGCAAATCTCTATGCCAATAACATCATCATGAGGATAAACCTTAAAATAGTCTGTTTCAAAGACCTTCTTAACTTTTGTTAAAATATCTAAATCCTTAGAAGCTATTACAGTTGCTGTTGGTATTTTTCTGCTAACTTCTTCTGCATGATTAGGCCCTGACAAAGCAACTATATTTTTAATTTTTAATTCCTCTTCCAGAATCTCTGACATACTCTTAAATGTAATATCTTCTAATCCTTTTGTAACACTAACTACAATTGTATCTTTACCTATGTATTTTGAAATCTCTTTTGCTGTGTTTCTAAGAAACGAAGAAGGGATTGCAGTAATTATAAGCTCTTTGTCAGAAACCGCTTCCTCTATTTCATTAGTTGCTGAAATATTTTCAGATAATTTAACACCTTTCAAAAACTGTGAATTCTCCTTTTTATCATTTATTTCATCAACAACTTCTTTCTCAAAAGCCCATAACTTAACCTTGTAACCTTTAGAAGCCAGCAAATTAGCCAAAGTCGTTCCCCATCCTCCTGCTCCTATCACACTAATATTCATTTCAATCAAACTCATACTTTTGCTTGCTTAATTTTGCAATCTCTTTCATGATTTTAGTAGTTAATAATCTAAGTGTCTTTTTATTGTTTTCCTTTCCATAGTACTTGTCAAAGTACATTAACTTGCCTATGTTGACATCTGCTCTTTTCAAATTAGGATAATGCTGGCCTTTAGGCATTATCTTGGATGTCCCTATCAAACCTATTGGCAGAATAGGAACCTTAGCAGCTAATGCTAAACGAGCAGCACCAGTTTTTCCTTTTTGAAGTTTTCCAGTTAATGTTCTTGTTCCTTCTGGGTATATTGCAATTATCTTGCCTTTTTTAAGTGCCTTGATCGCATCTTCTAAGCCTGTTTTACCGCCTGCCTGCCTGTCTATAGGTATTGCTTCAAGGAATTCATGCCATTTTCTTTGTGGTCCTTCAAAATGCTCTTTTTTTGAAAGAAAATGTACCATCCTTTTAGTTATTTTACCAATTATCCCACCAAAAATAAAATGGTCTATATAGCTAGCATGATTGGCAACTATTATAAGGCCTATTTTTTCTTTAGGTATGTTTTCTTTGCCTTTAATCTCCCTTATCCATAAACTTGCAATGTCTGGAAGAATCCTAAGATGAATTATGTTTGCCATTTTAATACCTATACTCCTTATTTGCTAACTCAGCAATCTCTTTCATTATCTTTGTAGTTACTTCTTTTAAAATCTTTTTATTATTTTCTTTACCAAAGTACTTATCAAAATAAACCAGCTTCCCTATCTTAATATCAAACCTCTTGAACTTAGGAAACTTAGCCCCCTTTGGAAATACATCATATGAACCAATTATGCCCACAGGCAGAACAGGAACTTTTGAAGTTAAAGCTAGTTTTGCGATGCCAGTTTTGGCTTCCCTTAACTCCCCATCTAGGGACCTTCCCCCTTCTGGAAATAATCCAACAAACTCTCCTTTTTTTAAATATTTCAAAGCTAAATTAAATGCTGCCTTATTAGTTTCTGGATTCTTTGTCTGAATTGATATAGGTATACAACCAGCCCAATTTAAAAAAATGCCAAATAGTTTATTCTTATAAAACCTGTCATTACAGTACATATGTACTTTTTTATTAATGTGCCACATGATTATTGGAGGTACAGAAAAATCATCTAAAAAACTTCCATGATTAGCTGCAACAACAAATGGCCTATCTTTTGGAATATTCTCTAATCCGATTATCTTTTTAATCCATAACTTAGTTATTGATGCAAATAGTCTTTTTCCTATTGGATAAACCATAGTTGTAGAAAAACAGTTCTCTTCTTATAAATGTTTTGAAAATAAAAATTTCAAGATCTATAGTGATTTATAACTAATTTTGGATTGACAAGGGGTTTCTTGTTTCTTTTTTTCCAACAATAATATGCCCTTAAAGACACAATAACTGATTTTATCCTATTTGAAATAGTTGGATTTCCAAACTCAGCATATAACTCTTTAGAAAGGGCCATAATCCATTTATGTATTCTTTTATTTGGTGCATATCGAATTCCTGTAGCTATCAAAGGGTATATAGAACGGCAGGTTTTTTTGTAAAACTTTGCACGAACACGAAGTACTGGGTCAGGAGAATTTTTTAATGTTTTATACCCTTGTAATTGTGTTTGGACATACCTAAAAACAGACGGCCCCAATCGTCGATAGTCTTCTTTATAAAATAACATTTGAAGTTCTGAAAGTCGTTGGGGGGTAAAATTAGTATGGTCAAAGATTAAATTGAAACCATCTACGTTTTTACTAGGTATATTATTAAACAATTTCCCTTCTTTTTTCAATTGGTCATACAAAGGAGTGCCCCTATTTGGAGTATTTATAATAAATTGAGGTAAAGTTGGACGAAGTAACATAAAATCTTCAAAATCTTCCTTTAATGATTTTTCATCATGTTGAAGTAAACCTACAATAAAAGATCCTAAGAAAGTAATGCCCACATTTTGAAGAGATGCTAATAATTTATGAATATCTATGCCTTTAAGTTTATTAAAATGAGCGTGTTTTGACTCGACCCCTATCCAAACTGAGTTTATTCCAAATCGAACTAGCTCCTCTGGTGTGTAAAGAGATATAGCCTTAGCACTAGCAAAACAGGAAAATGTAAATGGATTCTTCCTCCTAGAATTATATTTGCCTAATTCAGTAAATAATTTTTTTTGGAGAAGGAAATCCTCATCAATAAATGTAAAACTAGTAATCCCTAATTTTTTTTCGACACGAAGAAGAAAATCGTAGATGGTTTTTCCATCCTTAACAAAAGAAATACGCTTTCTATTGTAAAAATGAGAAGTACAGCAGAAATCACACCCATTTGGGCACCCAAGACTAAGTATAACTAAAGCACTAGCGTACATAGGAAACCCCATTAGATTAGATTCACTTTTTAAGATTGGAAGAACAACATTATTCAAATCTCCTGATTCTTTAAGTATTCTCCTCATAAAAGTAATGCCTTCCTCACGACAAACATAATCTGCAATCTTATCTGCTTCTGGACTAACAGTACCATATCCTCCAAGGATAATCTTAGTATGTGGTGCAATTTTACGTATTTTTTTTACCATGATTTTTGCTTTTTCAAGGGTTGCAACTACAAAATTTATACCAATATAATCATATCCTTTCTTAATTTCATTAACAAACTCTTTCAAAGAAGGATAATGAATAACTGTAGTAGGTGCCTGAATATTGGATGCAATTAGGTCTAACCCCCAGGTATAATCAATTGAACGAATACTAAATATTCCTTGTGCAAACGTTACCTGCCCTTCAAACAATTCAGGAAGAATTCGTTTACTACTCATATAGTTCTCCATACCAAATGGTTTAAACACGCTTGTTAAAAGAACTTTTACCATAATATTCAACTCATCACCACATTATTCAAATCATATTAACTTAGAAATAGACCCACTATCCTAAGAAAACAATATAATATTCAATTTTACAATCCCACTATTTAAACATTCTTATATCTCAAAATAGAGGTTATAATTAAATAATATGTATCCACATATAAGAATCACTCATTTCTTCAACTCTTCAATCAACTCAGGAATAACCTTAAACAAATCATCCACAATGCCGTAATCAGCTACCTCAAATATTGGAGCGCTTGAGTCCTTATTTATAGCTATAATCAGCTCAGAACCCTGCATACCTGCCTTGTGCTGTATAGCTCCAGAAATACCTACTGCTAAATACAATTTAGGCCTTACTGTCTTGCCTGTCTGCCCTACCTGATGATCCTTGTCTACCCATCCAGCATCAACAACAGCCCTTGAAGCCCCTATCTCTGCATTTAACAAAGAAGCAAGCTCTTCTATCAACTTAAAACCTTCCTTATTCCCAAGTCCTCTTCCGCCGGAAACAATTATCTCTGCTTCTTCTAAATTTACCTTTTTTTTAGTCTCTTTTATTATCTCCAAAACCTTAACTAGCTGATCCTTCTCAGAAATATCAGATGTAATCTTAATTACTTCCCCTTTTCCTTCTGAAGGCGCCTCCATCTTCATTACACCGGGCCTTACGGTTGACATCTGTGGTTTCTTTTTTGCGCATAAAATCTGTGCCATTAGGTTACCGCCAAAAGCAGGCCTTGTCTGCAACAATAAGTTCTCTTCTGTAATATCCAGGCCAGTACAATCAGCTGTAAGCCCTGTATTCAATCTTTGAGCCAGCCTTGGAGCTAAATCCCTTCCAATATGTGTTGCCCCATACAAAACTATTTGTGGTTTAGTTTCTTTAACATGCTCAGCAATTACCTTAGTGTACAAGTCTGTTTGGTAATTTTTTAATAAATCATTTTCAGCAACATAAACCTTATCTGCACCATATTTCATTAATTCATTTGACAACCCTCCATCTTTATCAGTTAAAAGAACAGCAGCTGTTTTAACATTTAATTTGTCAGCTAATTCTTTTGCCTTTCCTAACAACTCTAAAACAACTCTTGCAATCTTATTATTCCTTTGCTCTGCAAATACCAATACTTCATCTCCTTCTTTTTTCTCTTTATTTTCTTCTTTCCTCTCTTCTTTCAAAACTTCTAAATAACCATTATCAATAGCCTGCCGAACTTCAGGTATATCAGGAACATCCTCAAAATCATTTCCTTTCATTAATACTATCCCCCCTAGATTAAGCTGGGTTTCAGGACAATTCATAGAAACTTTAACCTTGACCATCTAGAATGCACCTATCAATTCTTTTTCTTTTAAAATTGAAGCTACTTTTTGTGCAACCTCTTTTGTAGAACCTTTTAATATCTGCCCTCCACCCTTAGCAGATGGAGTAAAAGATTTCTTAACAGATGTCGGAGAGCTTAGTAATCCAATTTTCTCTTTATCAGCTTTAACATCTTCAGCAGATAAAACCTTAACTTCTTTTTCACTATAAGCTTCTCTTATTCCCTGTAAAGAAGGGTACTCTGTTTCATTAAGCTCTGACATGCATGTAATCAAGCAAGGCAAATTGGATTCTATAACCTCATAACCTTCTTCCATCTGCCTCTCTACTTTTACCTTATCTCCATCAACCTCAATCTTCTGTGCATAAGTGATTTGAGGAACATTAAGCAACTCTGCTGTCTGCGGCCCAACCTGAGCAGTATCCCCATCAATAGCCTGCCTTCCAAAAAGAAGTAGATCATAATTCCCAATATGTTTTATTGCAGCTCCAATAGCATTAGCAGTTGCCCATGTATCTGAACCAGCAAAAGCCCTATCACATAATAAAATAGCCTCATCAGCTCCCAAAGCCAAAGCTTCTCTCAAAGCCTCTTCAGCTTGTGGAGGCCCCATAGAAAGAACAGTTACCTTGCCTTTTGTTTTATTTCTAATCTTAACTGCCTCAATCAAAGCATGCTTATCATCATGATTCATAATAGTAGGAACACCTTCCCTAATCAAAGTTCCTTTCTTAGGATTAATCTTTACTTCATTCGTGTCTGGTACTTGTTTAATGCATACAATAATGTTCATTTTTTAGAATCCTCTCCCCAACAACTCAGCAGCAATCACCAATCTCTGTATTTCAGAAGTACCTTCATAAATTTCAGTAATCTTAGCATCCCTATAAAATCTCTCTAAAGGATAATCCTTGATATAACCATAACCGCCGTGTATTTGAATAGCATCACGAGTAACTTCCATAGCAATATCAGAACCGTACAACTTTGCCATTGCAGCTTCCTTAACATACCTTTTACCTGAATCTTTAACATGAGCAGCCCTGTAACAAAGTAACCTTGCAGCATTTATCTTTACAGCCATATCTGAAAGTTTAAACTGCAAGGCCTGAAACTTATGCAATTTCCTGCCAAACTGTTCTCTTTCCTGGACATATTTTAAGCATTCATCAAAAGCAGCCTGCGCAATCCCGACACCTTGAACACCAATACCAATTCTGCCAGAATTAAAAACACTCATCGCAATCTTAAAACCCTCTCCCTCTACGCCACTAATCAAATTTTCCTTAGGAACCCTCATATCCTTAAACACTAATTCCTGAGTATTAGAACCTCTTAAGCCTAATTTATCCTCTTTTTTACCTAACTCAAATCCCTTTAAGCCTTTAGTTTCTAAAGCAAATATAGCAAGACCATGGTGTTTTTTGTTCTTGTCAGTTGAAGCAACAATATTAATCAAATCAGCCTTACCCCCATTTGTAATAAAGATTTTATTGCCATTGATTATGTACTCATCCCCCTCTCTGATAGCAGTAGTCTGCACATTTACAGCATCACTGCCAGCATTAGGTTCTGTCAAAGCAAACGCCCCTAAATACTCCCCAGAAGCCAAATTAGGCAAAAATCTCTTCTTCTGGTCTTCTGTACCAAAATTAACAATAGGGTGGCAGCATAAAGAGGAATGAGCCCCCATGGTAACAGCAGTAGAACTACAACCCCTGCTTACCTCTTCCATGATTATAGTCTGAGAAACATTATCAAGCTCTGCTCCATCATACTTTTGAGGTATAGACATGCCCATAACACCTAATTTAGAAAGCTTTTTGATCTGCTCAGAAGGAAACTTCTCCTCTTTATCAGCCTCTTCTGCATAAGGCTTTACCTCAGAGTCTACAAACTCTGTAATCATCTTCTTTATAGCTGATTGTTCTGGTGTAAAGTCAAAATTCATCATAACCCCCCGATAGCGAGAATACTAGGGGGATTTATAAATATTACTCAAACAATTATTTGAACAAAGAAAAAATAAAGAAAAAAAGCTAAAAACTTAGCTTAAAACCTGCCTCCGCCTCCGCCGCCACCAAATCTTGGTTTTCTATGCTTTGCGTAACAGTCCCTACAATAAACAGGTCTGCCTTCTGTTGGTTTGAAAGGAACTTCACATTCATTACCACAATCTGCGCACGTTGCTTTGTGCATCTCTCTTTCTCCGCCGAAATTATCTCCATATGCCATCTTATATATTCACCTTTTCGTTTCGTTATTTAATCCATATAGAAGTCAAATTCATCTATACGTATACTCTAAGAAGCTAATTGAGTATTTAAAGCTAATGGTTTTGCAGCCTAAAAGCTAATTCCACCATCAACCTTCAAAACCATACCTGAGATGTATTTAGCGTCATCTGAAGCCAGATACTTAACAGCATTAGCAACATCAGTAGCTTGCCCCATCTCTTTCAAAGGTATCAGCTCTAATATCTGCGCCAATAACTCCATATGAACTTTATCAGTCATAGCAGACTTGATAAAACCAGGAGCAACTGCATTTACAGTAATTTTTCTCTTTCCAACTTCCTTAGCCAAAGATTTTGTAAATCCAATCACTCCAGCTTTAGTTGAAGCATAATTAGTCTGGCCAAAGTTGCCTGAGATTCCTGCTATTGAGGAAATATTGATTATTCTTCCTCCATCTGGTATTAATTCAAGAACATTTCTTGTAACATTAAACAAACTATTCAGATTAACATTAATCACAGGATACCATTCCTCTGGTGTCATCTTCTTTAAAGTTCTGTCTTTTGTTATTCCAGCATTATTCACTAAAATATCCACCTTCTCAAACTTTTCCTTAATTGTTTCAGTCATTTTTTTGCAGCTTTCAAAATCAGAAACATCCGCAGCAATAAACTCTGAATTAACCCCTGCTTTTTTAATCTCCTCAACAGTCTTAAGAGCTTCTTCCTTCATAGGCTCAATATCATTGATTATAATATTACATCCTTCTTTTGCAAGCACAAGAGCCATCTCTTTACCTAAGCCTCTTGCAGCACCTGTTATTAAAGCGTTTTTTACCATTTTATTAACCTCCTATTTTCTTAAGTACATGACAAGCAACAGTCCCGCCAACACCGCCAATATTATGAGCTAAAGCAATCTTATTATTTGTAATCTGTCTATCTCCTGATTTATTCCTCATCTGCTCTACAATTTCATAGATCTGGCTAATGCCTGTTGCAGACGGCGGATGCCCTTTTGCTTTTAATCCACCAGAAGCATTGATAGGCAGTTTACCGTCTAATTTAACAACACCATCCCTTATTAACTTAGCACCTTCACCTTTCTTAGCAAAGCCTAAATCCTCATAACTCATCAATTCAACAATTGTAAAAGCATCGTGAATCTCAACAAAATCTATATCTGATTGAATAATGCCTGCCTCTTTAAATGCTTCTTTTGAAGAGATAGTTGTTGCGTCCCATCTTGTTAGGTCTTCACTTTCAAAAGGAGATACCCTATCTGTACAAAGGCCAGAGCCTGCTATTTTAATATCTGACTTATCTTTTGAAATAACACAAGCAGCTGCACCATCAACACTAATACTGCAATCCATAACCCTCAAAGGAGTTGCAACAACCTTTGAATTCTTTATTTGCTCTAACGTAACTTCCTTATTGTAAAACCTTGCTTTAGGATTAAGAAAACCATTCGAATGGTTCTTATGTGCAATTAAAGATAAATCATCTATTGTTGTGTCGGGAAATTTATTAAGATATGCTCCTGCTACCAAAGCAGCTGATGTCGGAGCATTTATTCCTTCTGGCTGCTCCCATCTTGACTCCATAGCCATCATAAACTCATCAAGTATTGCATCTGACTTGCAGGTCATTAGTTTCTCTACCCCTAGAACTAAAACATTATCATAACCTAACTGATTTGCAGTCCATAAAGCATGTCCTCCACCAGCACAGCCAGCAGGAACCTTTATTATTGGCTTATTTGTCTTAAACATAGAACTTAACATGCCTGCAAAATGCCTCTGTTTCTCTACAGAAAAAAACCACTCCATTGTTGCGCAAACAATAGCATCTATCTTGTTAAAATTTATATCAGCATCATTCAACGCTTCCATAGAAGCCTCATAAGCCAACTGGTGTGAAAGCTTATCAGATGCTCCAAACTTCGTCATGCCTACGCCTTTAATGTACATTTTAATCCTTTATCAACTTTGAGCCAATTGGCTGTTTTATATCCTTTCTTAAAGCATCTAATTCATTTCCAGTAATATTTATTTTTGAAATGTCACTTTCCCCTAACCCTATCTTTCCAGCCAGTTCAACATAAGGCAATTTCCTTAGACAAAATACCTCTTGTATAATCTTGTCATGCGCAACAGGATTTCTTGCTGCAAAAATCATATTATAAAATCCAGGCTCACCATGCATTGCAGGGCCATTTCCCTGCATTCCAATAGAAGCATCTCCAATAGTTATAAACTTTGGAAATAACTTTGGAAGAACAGCCAAAGCCATAACTGCTTTCTTAGGGTCTTTTGCCAGTTCTTCAAATGTTTTTTTGCTTAAGAATCTTGTTAGATTTTCAAATGCTCCATCAATACCCAACAGCATGTCTGTCTTTATCACAGGAACATTCAAAATCAAGTCAAAATCATTTACAATCTTGCTAACTTCAAAACTAAATTCCCTTTCTTGTTTTTCTTCAAACTCTGTCTTGCTTATATCAACATAATTAACGCCAAATTTCTTGATTATATCGTCGATTCCTGATTTCTTTCCAACTTTTTCCAAAGGAACGAAAAAACTCTGTTCTGCTATTGTTATGTTCTCTTTCTTAGCTCCTTTCTCTAACAAATATTGGATTAAAGCATCAAGAACCTTTGGATTAGTGCAGATGCCAATATATGCATAACCTGGAATGCCCAAATTAGGCTTAATCAGTATCTTTGTATTTTCATTAAGCTCTATATCTCCGATTAATTCTAAAGCATCCTTAACAGCTTCATAAAGGTCATACTTTGTCTTAACTACTGAAACTGTATTTTCAGAAGAATCTGGTTTATCTTCATAAACATCCCCTATCTGATAATCCTTAATTGTCTTCTTAGGCATTCTGTTTCCATGCTCATCTTTCAACATCAAAACATTATAAGGAACAACAGGATGTGGAGGACAAGGAACATTAACTTTTGTGATTCCGATTACACTTAGTTTTGTACCTATCTGTTTCTTAATATCCTCATTACAGTACAAGCATTTCTCAATAGGATGAATCCATTTCTTATTGCATTTCTCACATATCCACCTTATGTTTTTTGTCATGATTATCACCCTGCTATTTTTCTAAAAATATGAACACTAGTTGTTCCACCAGCACCACCAACATTATGTGTCAAACCTAATTTAGGATCATTAACCTGCCTTTCACCACATTTATTTCTTAATTGATCAGCAATCTCAACAATCTGTGAAACACCTGTTGGTGAGATAGGATGACCTTTTGCTTTAAGGCCTCCTGAAGTATTTACAGGCATTTTTCCGTCTAGATTAACATAACCGCTTCTGATTAATTCCTTGCCGTCACCTTTTTTGCAAAAACCAAGATCCTCATAAGCTATAAGTTCAACAATTGAAAATGCATCATGAAGTTCTGCAACATTAATATCCTTTCTGTCAACATCTGCTTGTTCAAAAGCTTCTTTTCCAGCCTTAACAGTTCCATTCCATACTGTCATATCTTCTCTTTCAAAAGGAGCCAGATAATCTGTAGCTAAAGCAGAACCCTCTACCTTGACATCTGTTTTATCGTTTGATATAACAACAGCTGCAGCACCATTCACACTAATACTGCAATCATAAAGATTGAAGGGAGAAGCAACAATTGGAGCTTTCTTAATATCTTCAAAACTTATCTTTTTTCCATAAAACTTTGCTTTTGGATTCATACTTCCATGATAATGGTTCTTGTAAGCTATTTTCAGTAAATCATCATGTGTTGTTCCATACTTAAGCATATGCTGCTGCGCAACTAAGGCATTAGCAGCAGGAAATATCAAACCTTCATCCTGCTCCCAAAAATTATCGCCAGCATGCATTATCTCCCTTGTTATTACTGGGGTAATATTCGAAACAACCTTATCAACACCTAAAACAAGGATATTATTGTACTTCAACCTTAAAGCAGTCCACATAGCAGCCCCACCACCACCACATACAGCAGGAACCCTTATTATAGGCATCTGCTTTTTTAATATGCTGCTCAAAACAGGACCATACATTCTTTGCCTTTCATCATTTATCTTTGTATCAACAGTACTTACAACAGCAGCATCAATATCATCAAGATTTATATCCGAATCATTCAAAGCTGCCTGTATGGCTTCATGAGACATGCTATGGGTACTTCTATCTTCAAAGCTGAATTTGGTCATTCCAACTCCTCTTAGGTATCTTTTCATAGAAAATCACTTATAGACAGGGCTGGCTTTTGCCCTAAACTCTCTCCTGTCAACAACAGCAACCATCATTGTAGCTTCTGCAACAACCTTTTCATCAACAATTGCCTTCCCTGACAATAAAGCTCCTCTTTCGTCCTTTCCTAAAAGAGTAATTTCGTATTTTAACTGGTCACCAGGAAAGGTAGGTGCTGAAAACTTAGCTTCCTTTATTTTGTAAGCTAAAACTTCTTTCTCCCAATGATTGTCAAGATTATATCTTACCAATAAAGTACCTGCCTGACCCATACCCTCTATAATTAAAGCACCAGGCATAATAGGAAATCCTGCAAAATGGCCCTTAAAGAAGCCTTCATTAGCTGAAGTATTCTTAATAGCGGTTATTTTAGTCTTATCTAAACTCAATACTCTATCAATCATCAAAAACGGCCTTTCATAAGGAATTATCTGCTTAATAGCATTGCTATCAATCTCTCCTTTTTCATTCTTCAATTCATCGATTGTTTTCATATTGCACACCCCATATATTTGTTATGTTCTGCTTGTAGGATGCTAAATTGCTTTAAAAATGTTATGTTTTAGTATTCAAAAACAGACACATTTTCAAAGACTCAAACAGGCACTGTTTGATGGTTTAAAAAACCCAAGTTTTTTAAAGCCAAAAACAACTACAAAGCAATATGACAAGTAGCAAGAGAAGGATAGCCAATACTGTAAATAAGCTATTAGTACCTATGGAAAGAAGCTATATATTTCTAAAAGGCATAGCTAAGAAAACACATGATAAGATGCCTTTTATTTATGAAGAGGTGGAGCATATAATCAAATCACATATAATAACATTAGAAAAAGATGAAAAACTAATGCATAATCCTGATATTAATGGTTTTGGTGACCTTATTGCAAAAAACTTCGCTAAAAAACTGCCTAATCTGACTGAAAAACAAGTAAACAAGATAATTAAGGAAAAATCTTCAGAAACCTTCCTGAATATGCTTGCGAAAGGATTAACAAATATTGAAGAAGAAAAGGAATACACCAAAGTTAGTAAAAAGAAATTATTCAAAAGAGTCTTAATAGCCAATAGGGGGGAAATCGCCTTAAGAATAGTAAGGGCATGCCGTGAACTTGGAATAGAGACAGTGATGGTGTACTCCAAGCATGATAAAGATACCCTGGCAGTAAGGTTTGCAGATAAAAAATATCCCCTAGGAGAAGGCTCAAAAACATATCTGGATTATAAAAAAATAATAAAGATAGCAAAAAAAGCAAGATGTGATGCAATCCATCCTGGTTATGGTTTTCTTTCTGAAAATACTGATTTTGCAAAATTATGTGAAAAAAGGAAAATAAAGCTTATAGGCCCAACATCAAGCTCCATGAGCCTTATGGGCAATAAAGATATGGCCAAAAGAACAATTAAAAAATTAGGAATACCTGTAATCAGAGGTACAGATTCTTTAAAGAATGAACAAGATGCTTTTAACTCTGCAGAAGAAATAGGTTATCCTGTAATTCTTAAGGCAGTCTCTGGCGGAGGAGGAAAAGGAATGAGGATTGTCAATAATAAAAACGAACTTCCTTCCTTGTTTAAAAGTGCGCAATCAGAAGCAGACGCCTCTTTTGGAAATAACGCTTTGTATATGGAAAAATACATTGAAGAGCCTGTCCACATAGAATTCCAGATCTTAGTTGATAACTACGGAAATGCAATTCATTTAGGTGAACGTGATTGCAGTGTCCAGAGAAGGCACCAAAAACTAGTAGAAGAAGCCCCTTCCCCTAATTTGAATGAAAAATTAAGGGAACAGATTGGAAAAGCAGCTATAAAAATAGTTAAATCAGTTAAATATCATGGAGCAGGAACTGTTGAATTTTTATTGGATAAGGATAAGAACTACTATTTTATGGAAATGAATACCAGAATCCAGGTAGAGCATGGAATAACAGAAATGATAACAGGTGTTGACCTGATTAAAGAACAGATTAAAATAGCAGCAGGAGCTAAACTTACTTATTCACAGGAAGATATCAAGATTAGAGGTGCTGCTATTGAATGCAGGATCAACGCAGAAAGCCCTTACTCTAATTTTACCCCTCAGACAGGAACTATTGTTAATTACCTTCCTCCTGGCGGCCCAGGCATTCGTGTTTGTTCGTCTTGCCATACAGGTCATGTCGTAAGTCCTCATTATGATTCACTTATTGCTAAGCTTATGTGTCGTGGTTCTAATCGTAATGAAGCTATTGCGCGTATGAGGCGTGCTCTGGAAGAGTTTATCATAGAAGGCGTTGAAACAACAACTCCATTCCATAAGGTTGTTTTGAATTGTGAAGGTTTTGTCAAAGGCGATATAACAACTAATTTCATTCAAAAATATGCCATTTTGGAGAAGCTTAAGAAAGAAAAACCTTCCAAAAGCTTATCTAAAAGAGAAAAATTGTTAATAGTTACAACAGCTGTTTCGCAGTATGTTGATAATAATAAGATTGATCAAAAACCTTCTGAATGGGTAATTGCAGGTAGGAATGAATCAATGTTTGATGAAAATGTTTAAAGTTTATAATTTTTCTTCAGTTAGTTCTACATTTGATAAAGCTAAAAATCTTCCAGTTGGTTCGGTTGTTGTTGCTTCGATTCAGACCAAAGGTAAAGGTAGGTTTAAAAGAAGCTGGAGTTCTTCAAAAGGAGGAATTTATTTATCAATAGTTCTTTCCAAACAAAACCCTAACTTTCTAACATTCATTGCTGCAATCTCTGCCTACAAAGCAATAAAAGACACATATAACATAGAAACAACAATCAAATGGCCAAATGATTTGATTTACAATAAAAAGAAACTATGTGGAATACTAACAAAGGTAAGCGACAAATCAATAGTGGGCATTGGTATAAACACAAATAATAAAATTCCTTCTTCATTAAAGAATAAAGCAATTTCACTAACTGAAATCAATGAAAAAAGTGTCAATAATAAAAAAATAATCAATAAACTCTTAAACCACTTTGAAAAATATCTAAAATTACTAAAATCAAAAAAATACTCAAAAATAATAAAAGACTGGAAGAAACACAGTTTCTTAGGCTCTAAGGTCAAAGTAAAAACCTTAGGTAAAACATTCTCTGGAATAGCCCATAATGTTGATAAAGATTGTTTCTTAATAATCAAATCAAAAGGAAAGAAAATTACTGTTAGAGAAGGGGATGTTTTACTCTAAAACCTTTCTAACATCATCAGGAATATTCTGGGGTTTCATATCTTTGTTAATAAAAACATTAACCGTATATGCTTCACACAATACCTCATTAGTTTCTTTATTCAAAACCTTATAGGCAAACTTAACGCTCGAGTTACCAACATGCTCTACTGTTGTTTCTAAAACTATAATCTCATCATACCGTGCAGGTTTATGATAATTAACCTTTATCTCAACAACCGGAGCAAACAAATCTTTTTTTTCTAATTCAGAATAAGTAATTCCCTTTTCCCTCAATATCTCGGTCCTTCCAGCTTCAAACCAATCTAAATACCTTGCGTAATAAACTACACCAAAATGATCTGTATCTGCGTATCTTACTCTATGTTCTGTTTTGTTCATAAGAAACAGTAATCTAAAGAGGTATTTATGTTTTTTGATTAATTAAAAAGAATACTAACACTATTCTAACGTTTGCATAACGCATCTCCAGCAGAACCCCTGTGTTTTCTTTCTATAACTCCTTTTATCTCTATTCCACATTTTTCTAATATATCTGGAGTATACTCACCCGATACTATAACATCTATATTATCTCCCTTCAGCATAACCATATCAATTAGCTCTGAAGTAAAAAAAGCATTTGCACTCTCTGCCCTTATTGATTCCTCTATTCCTTTCTCTTCTGGATTTTCAAGCATAATTGAAATATCATGATAATCATTCATATATTTTATCACTACATAAACAATATCCATACATGGTTCCATATGAAGATTTTCTGCCCTTACTGTTGCAGTACATCTGTATTCTGCCATATCCGAAGAAAATCAAACTCTTTTTATAAACATAACTAAAAATAAAGAAATTAATTCTTTTCAATAACCTTTATATATTAAGTTAGACTACCTAGATAACGAGGATGGGGTTTTTAGACAATACGCCGTTGTTAAAAAGAGTGTTTGAACTTGGTTACACTATGTTTCTTATTGTCGTTTTGTCAGCAATCGTCGGTTTAATTCTGGCATTCCCGGTAATGTGGTTATGGAATTTTGTTTTCAAAAACTTCCAACAACTAAATATCAACGTATTCCAGGCATGGGCATTAAATGTCCTGACCGGAATACTATTCGGAAAAACATCAGGAGAAAGGGAAAAATGAGCATAGAAGAACTTGAAGAACTTGCATACCTGACAGAATCTGAAAACCTGATGGAGTTAAACAAAGAGATTTCATTGCATCTGAGAAAAAGGGGCATAAAATTAAGGGAATTTAAATGGAAAGAACTAGAGGCCTCATAATAGAATAAGAACATCTCCTTTGTTTACTGTATCTCCCTTCTTGACTTTAATCTCTCTTACCTTACCGTTAATAGTAGCTTTAATCTCATTCTCCATCTTCATAGCCATTAACGACATCAATTTCTTTCCTTTCTTAACCTTATCTCCTTTCTTAATATCAATAGAAAAAACAATTCCTGGCAATGGGGCAGTTATAACACCCTTGCCAGAAGAAACACTGGCTTCTTCATCAGAACCGAACAGCTCTTTAGCAATATCAGATTTCGTCTCTACTTCAAAAGTTTCACCATCAAAATAAACCTTTAACTTTCCAGAATCAGTCTCTTCAACCTTAACCTTGTATTCCTTTCCGTCTATCTTAACCTTTAAATCTTGCATTTTATAAGGGAATATTGCCGTGCTTTTTGGATGGCATTTTCTCTCTTTTCGAAATCAGCATCTCAAGAGCTTTAATCAGGCTTTTTCTTGTCTCTTTAGGGTCAATTATCTTATCAACCTTTCCCTGCTTTGCAGCAACATAAGGATTCAGGAACTTTTCAGAAAACGCTTTAGCAGCCTTTTTCTTTGCCTTATCGCTGTCTTTCCTGTTAATAATATTAACAGCCTGCTCAGCGCCCATCACAGCAATCTCAGCATTAGGCCAGGCCATAACATAATCATAACCCATCTCCTTTGAAACCATAGCAATATAAGCTCCACCATAAGCCTTACGAAGAACAAGAGAAATCTTAGGAACCGAAGCTTCTGAATAAGCATATAAAATCTTTGCGCCGTGCCTTATTATGCCGTTATATTCCTGTTCTGTCCCAGGCAGATAACCTGTTACATCAACTAAATTTATTAAAGGAATATTAAAAGAATCACAATGCCTTACAAATCTTGAGATCTTATCAGAACTATTAATATCCAGACAACCAGCCAGTACACAAGGCTGGTTAGAAACTATCCCTATAACATTATTATTCAAACGAGCAAGACCAACAACACAATTCTGCGCATAGCCGGAATGCACTTCAAAAAAAGAATTTTTGTCAACTACCTCTTTAATAACATCCTTAATATCATAGCTTTTCTTAGCATCCACAGGAACAATATCCTTTAAGCTGTTATTCGTCCTGTCAGCATTATCACCCATATTAATCATTGGAGCATTACCTAAGTTATTTGAAGGCAGATAAGTTAGTAATTTCTTAATCTTTAATATGCATTCTTTCTCATTAGAAGCGGAAAAATGTGCAACACCTGATTTCTTGTTATGAATCTCTGCCCCACCTAAACTAATAGAATCAACCTTCTCCCCTGTTACACTCTTAACAACATCAGGCCCTGTAATAAACATATAGCTTATCTTGTCAACCATAAAAACAAAATCAGTAAGAGCAGGACTATAAACAGCAATACCTGCGCAAGGTCCCATAATAGCAGAAATCTGAGGTATAACTCCAGAACAATAAGTATTCATCTTAAATATATGCCCGCCACCGTCAAGGCCATTAATCCCTTCCTGTATTCTTGCACCGCCAGAATCAAACAGCCCAATAATGGGGCATCCTGTCTTTAAAGCATAGCCCATAATCTTGGCTATCTTCTTATTATGCATCTCACCCATAGAACCCCCCATAAATGTAAAGTCCTGGGCATAAACGCATACTTTTCTTTTATTTACAGTACCATAACCAATAATAACTCCATCTCTTGCTCTTTTTTTATCCTGCAGATTAAAATCATGACTTTTTAACTCGACAAACTCATCAATTTCAGTAAAAGAATCCTCATCCAGAAGTAATTTAATCCTTTCTTCAGCTGTCAGCTTGCCTTTAGCATGCTGTTTCTTAATTAGCTCTTTATCTACCTTTAAAGCTTCCTTTTTCTTATTAAATTCCTTTAATTTACCATTACCACCCATATGCTATCTACCTATGTAAGTAGAGTTTTGTTTAAAAACCTTATGATTCAAACGAAGTGAGAAACATAAGGGATTAGGAATTCCTCAAACCTTGTTTGAGGTTTTGGGTACAAAATATTCTTAAAAACTTGCTGTTAGAACTAGAATAGTTTAAATCCTTTCCCTTCTTTAGTACCAATTATCCCGCCTTCTACTATCTTAAAAGTTATCTCTTTCTCCTCCTCAATTGACCTGTGCTTCCTAAGCACAACCTTCCTATTACCAGAAGGAGTTATCTGCAGCTCTAATAAACACTTAGAGCTATACTTCAGCAAATCCCCCCCTACAATCTTAACTTTGTCTTTATCTTCAAAGTCAGCATAAACCTGATTAGTCAAAATAACAGGAATATGTTTCTTCCTTACAATCTCGTTAAGATAAGATATCTGCTTTCCCAGCTCCCTATTGACAGAATATATATCAGAACTCTTGCCCATCTCTAACCTATAAAGCATCCCTATTGTGTCTACAACTATAAGTCCAATAGAATTATCAACTATGGCCCTTAATTTAGAAAAATCCTTTTTCTGCTCATCAAATGACGTAGGCCGCAAAAAAATCATCCTATTAAGCACCTTATTATAGTCGTATTTAGCAATCTGCTTCAGTCTTTCAACAGAAAAGTTATTCTCAGTATCAACATATATTACCTTTTTCTTATTACGGGTCATATTCGTAGAACAAAGCATACAAAGTATTGTCTTGCCAGAACCAGCAGGCCCATAAATTGTAGTAATAATGTCTTTTTCATAGCCACCATTAAGCATTCTATCCAATATCTTCGAACCAGAAGGAATCTTGTCAGTCATAAAAATGGTAATACAAAGAATTTTATAAATATTGCTATAAAGATTTAAATATCCCTTATACTTACTATTAATAAATTGAAAAACAATATAATAAAATATAAAAAAAGGATTTATTACAATAAATTTTTTATTGAGGTAATGAGATTAGTAACACCTATTATTTTATTCTTTCTTAATGTAAAAACAACAAACATTAAAGGCAAAATTCCTTTAAAAGGCCCTTTACTGATAGCTGCCCACCATGAAGGGCTTGCTGACCAGTACATTATTGGAATAAATATAAAGCGAAGATTATTTTGGGTTGCAGACACAACCCCTTTTGGTGTTTGTTTAGCTGACTCCCCCCTTATGAAATGGATTATGTTAAAGATAGGCGCAATACCTATTGATAAAAGAAATTCCAAAAGAAATGTAAATCTTTTTGAATATCTCCTTTACTTATTAAAGAGGAATGAAGCAATTGTATTTTTCCCAGAAAGCTATTTAAGATACGAAAGAAAAAATGAAAAATTCGGCAAGTTTAAAAATGGTGTTATAAGGTTAGCTTTAGAATATGAAAAGAAATTCAATAAAAAAATACCTATATATCCTGTTGGATTATGTTATAAAAGAAAAGAAGTCTATATGGCAATTGGAAAGGAGTTTTTTGTTAGTAGCCTAAAAGATAGAATAAAGTTATTTAACGAAATTAAAAAATTATCATAAAATGGTAAAGATACTATATGCTGTAGCAAAAGAAGGAATGGGTCATGCTATAAGGGGCAGAACAATAATAGAGGCATTATCCAAAAAACATAAGATAAAGATACTTGCAGGTGGAAAACCCTTCGATTACCTATCCCAGTATTTCCCGAATATTACTAAGATTCATGACTTTGACCTGGTATACCTAAATAATAGCGTGAACAACACCTTAACATTTTTTTTGAATTTTATTAAAGCTCCTTTTCTGATGTTGTATAACATAAAATCATTTGTATCTATATTCAAATTTAAACCCGATATAATGATAACTGATTTCGAGCCTTTTTCTAATTATTTCTCCTATTTAACACATACTCCTTTAATAAGTATAGATAACCAGCACGTAGTTACCAAATGTAAGATAGATGTACCAAAAAAATACAAAAAAGATTTTTTATTATCGTATTTTGTAATAAATAAAATAACAAATAATGCAAAACACTATTTCATAACATCCTTCTTTTCTCCTAAAATCAAAAACAAGAACGCATCCTTGATAGCTCCCATAATCAGAAAAAAAATACTTGCATTAAAACCGAGAAAAAAAGAGCACATCCTTGTTTACCAGACCTCTAAAAGCTACAAGCAATTACTCGCTATATTAAAAAACATAGATGAAAAATTTATTATATATGGATTTAACAAAAGCAACAAAAACAAAAACCTAACCTTCAAAAAATTCAATGAAGACATATTCCTAAAAGATTTAGCTGAATGCAAGACAGTTATCACAAACGGTGGCTTTAACCTTATATGTGAAGCTACCTACCTAAAAAAACCAATTTTATCTTTTCCAATCAAACATCAGTTTGAGCAGATACTTAATGCATTATATCTGCAAAAGTTAGGATATGGGGAATTTCACGAGAGAGCAAATGAGACTATAATAAATACGTTCATTTTAAATCTAAATAAATATGAGAAAAACTTAAAGAAGTGTAAAAAAGAAGACAACATAGAGTTTTTGAACGAATTAGAAAAAAGCATAAAAAGGTATTCTAAACGTTAAGTTAACTAAGTAAATATCCAATAAAACGAAATCTTTTAATACTGGAATACTTTCTTAATAGGTTAGTAGTGAAAAATCTATAAAACAGACAAAAAAATGAACTTAGCATATACTATAACTGTATCCGGTGTTTGGTTTTTATCTACGTATTTCGCTGTAGTTCTACTCCTTACACTTTTTATTAGAAAATCAGAATTACACACCTCTCCTCCTCTGACCAACTTAAATAAACTGCCTAAAGTAAGCATATTGGTTCCTGTTTATAATGAAGAAGAGACAGTTGGGGAATCCATAAAGTCGCTTGAGAAAGTAGATTACCCTAAAGATAAGCTGGAGATTGTGATTATTAATGATGGCAGCACCGACAATACAAGTGAAATTGTCAAAAAATACACACATAATAAAAACATTATTTTCATTGACAACAAAAAGAATAAAGGTAAAGCAGCATGCTTAAATCAAGGTATAATAAATTCAACAGGCAAGTTTATAGCCTGTATGGATGCAGATTCTGATGTCTCGCCAGATATAATTAAAAAAACAATACCCTATTTCAAAGATGAAAAAATGGGTGCTGTAACAGTAACTGTTGAAGTTAAAAACCCCGAAACCTGGCTTGAGAAAATAATCGAGATAGAGTATATTATTGGGCTTTCGCTTGCGCTAAAAGCACTCTCATTCTTCAATGCAATACACGTAACCCCTGGGCCATTCTCAATCTATAGGAGGTCCCTCTTCAGTAATGTGGGTGTTTTTGATACTAAAAATATCACTGAGGATCTTGAAATAGCATACAGAATACAAAAAAATGGCTACAAGATTGCAAACTGCACATCTACAAAAGTCAAAACAATTGCGCCAAATAACATCAAATCGTTATATGTCCAGAGAAAAAGGTGGTACTCCGGTGCATTATTAACATTATGGAAACATAAAAACGTTATTTTCAATTCAAAATTAGGCGCATTCGCCTTTGTTATGCCCTATACCTATATATTAATGATACTCGGGCTGTTCCTATTCGTTTTCTCAACTTACTTAGGAATATCAAATTTAATACGGTCTATGTCTTTTTTCTCCCTTACTAACTTCAATTTTATTTCCTATCTTGCACTTTATGACTTTGATTTACTTTCTATGAGTACCTTAACCTTTTTTGGGATAATAGCAATAATCACAACAATCACCATCGCAGTTATTTGCCTAAGATTAGTAAACAGAAAAGTCAGAAACATGGTCCCGGGATTTATAGGATTTATCTTCCTTTTCTTCCTTTACCAGGTATTCTGGGCATCTTCCATCTATTCAGTATTATTAGGGAAAAAGATAAAATGGCGTTAAATAAAAAGATATTCTTAATAGGATTTATAATTACCGTCCTTTTATTTATTTCAATAATTCTCTCAAATATCCTTATGAACAATAAAAGAGAAGAAACAGTTATAAAAAGAATGGATCAGATGGTTGAGGAATATGAAGATATACAGACCCTGCTGCTAATGTCTGAATTCTTTGGAGAAGAAGCAACTTGTGTTGCATTAGAAAGTATACTGGCTAACATGAATAAAGAAATATGGAACCTAGGAAGCAAACTCGATTCATACAGACAAGTAACAGAAGAATTCATGGAAGATCCTTTCTACCAAGATCAGAAAAAGAGATTCAATCGTAGAGAAGTCCTATATTTTTCTGTACTTAAAAAAATGAAAGACATGTGCAAACTTAATCAAACAGTTGTATCTTTCTTTTACAGGAAAAAGGAATTCTGCTCTGATTGCGATGCTCAATCCTTTGTTCTATCTGATTTAAAACGCAATCTTGAAAAGATAAAAAAGGACGAAGAGGTTCCAATGTTTTCTTTTGATGTTGATACCAACCTACCTTCAATTAACCTCTTGACAACATTCTATAATATAACCAACTATCCTTGCATAGTGATTGAAGACAAACCATACTGCAAATTGCATAATAAAAAGCAATTAATTAGTCTCCTCTGTAAAGAAAGTACATTACCTATATGCTAATTTTAAACCGTCTAATAAGATATTTTTATGACAAGAAAAATAATAATAAAGGATAACCTTATCCTGATAATACTTATTCTTTTCTTACTAATACAAACAATATCCTTATTCCGTTCACCAGACATATGGTGGGATTCCTCTGTTTATTTGAGCATGGGAAAATCCATTTATTCTTTTGGAAAAGTAGGATTATGGGAAGCGTCCCGCCCTATTGTATGGCCAATTATATTAGGTTTCTTCTGGAGGATAGGCTTAAACCCAATATTTTCTGGAAAAATAATTACAATTCTGTTTAGCTTAGGCTGTATATTCTTAACTTACAATATAGCAAAAAAAGCCTTTAATGAAACAATAGCTTTAATCTCAGCATTATTTCTTGCTTTCTCACCAACATTTTTTTTATTTAGCTCAGTGCTTCAAACTGAAATACCTTCCCTATTCCTAATCCTCCTTACTGTAGGGTTATTCATAAAAAAGAAATATGCTTTATCTGGTTTATTTTTAAGTATAGGGGTTATGGCTCGTTTTTTCGTGATATTCGCAATCACCCCATTATTATTATATCTATTTTTAAAAGCCTTTAAAGAAAAAAAATATAGGTCTCACTCACTCCTCTTCTTTCTTTCCTTTCTAATCCCTATATTATCATACCTCATATTAAATTGGTTCTTATATGGTAATGCTATTTACCCATTCATATTACAAGCGTATATGACTCAAAATACAGGTTGGGTATTCAACCAGCCATTCTATTTCTATTTCCTTGGGCTTATTAAAGAAAATTTCTTTATTTTATTTTCTATTTTAGGTATTATCTCTGTTTGCCAAACAAAAAATAACAATAAGCTATTCATACTTTCAGTTTTCCTCTTCACATTCATACCATTTAATCTTATTGCTCACAAAGAAATGAGGTTTCTATTACTCTCTCTACCCTACCTCTACATGCTAGCCTCTTATGGATTAATAAATTTCTTCAAGCTATTTGCTAAAAAACAAAAACTAGGCATTATATTGGCCTTATTAGTATGGTCATTGTTTACAATCCCTAATCTAAGATATAACCAATATGAAGATAATCTAGACATTTTCTATGATTATATCGAAAACGTAAAAATAAATGGCCCCTTATGGATATCAAATCCTGCATTCATAACCTACTCGGATTATAAAGCAAACCTTATCTACTATCCTAATTTCAATAATCAGAAAATCCAGAAACTAAACTTAAAGTTAATGAATGCTGAACATATACTCATAAACACCTGCGATATCCCTTGTCCGCCAAAAGAAGAAGGATGTGAGCAAAACAAAAGAAGATTAATTGAAAAACTAAAAAACAACTTTAAAACTGTTAAATTCAACCAGATTTGGAAATGCGAAATGTATATATTCGAAAAATAATCATCTTTTCACCTTAATAAAATCACCAATAGTAAATCCCTCTCCTTTAGCCTTATCCACTTTAGTAGGCTCAATTTCCTGCTGATCTATTAATTTTATATGTAAAAACTTTTCAATCTTCCTCGCAAGATCCATCGGAGGTTCAAAATGGCCTATCTCTATCTTATGTATCAAGGCCCTTTTCTCATTAATCTTTTTAGCAAAATCCTCCTGGTTCATCCCTAATTGCTCTCTTTTCTTCTTTATCGCACCCCCATAATCCGGAACAATAGCTAATATAAACTCCTCTTCTTTTTTCCTTGTTGTAAAAACGCCTTGCCTAATGCTCTTGCTTTTACGTTCTTTTTGTTCTACCTTAACAACAGAAATAACCTTGCCAAACTTAGAGCAACCCTTACACAAACTAAGTATAGAGCCTTCTACATCTGTCTTAAACAACATTGTTTCCTTACCGCACATATCACAATTCATATTAATCAGTCCAGCTGGAAATAAAGGCATGGTCGCCTTGACCAAGAAATTCTATTTTGGCTTTACCATTTTTTATATCTACACATAAATATCCATTACTAACATTTATTTTGCCAACATCAAAAGCTTCCGGAGCTCCTGTTGTAAGTAAAAACGTATTATCAACAACATTATTCTCAAAACTATCATCTATAAAAGGGTCATAATCAGAGGAATTACGTATATTATTTAATATATTATCATAATTCTCATCCTTTTCATAGCTCTGAACAAAACAAACCTTACTATACTCCCCTCCAATAAAAAACTCTTCTCTCTTTAATGTACCATAATCCGAAGATATCCTATCAACAGTTGAACTCAAATCTGACTTAAACTTGATATAGGCTATCTGCTCTGACTTCTCTTTAAAACCTTTTATTGCATTATACCCATAGATTAAGATAAAAGAAAACAAGATAATTGCAATAATATAAATAAAAATCTGGGCGTGTATCTGACTTTTCTTAGAAATCTTCATTTTATTTTACTTTTAATTCTTTTTTCAGCTTCTCAATTCTCCCTTTTAACTCCTTGTCTGTTAATTTTAACGACTCCATATGTTTCTCAACCTGCCCTACCCTCTCGGATTTGGATATGCTGGATAACCTATCAAAAATATCTTCTTTCTTCTTCTCTAATCTTTTAACTATTGCTGGCTTGCTTATTTTAAGCCCTCTTTTAATTGGTACCCTCATTCTTGGAGTACCATACCTCGGTCTTATTGGAGGTCTTCTCATCATTGGCCTTCTAATAGGTCTTCTCATTCCAGGCCTTACTGCCCTCATACCGGGTCTAGGAGGAACAAATGGTTTTTTCTTTTGTTTAAGCATCATATAGCCATAATAACCCCCGGCACCTAAAATCCCTAATCCCAATAAACTAAGGAAATATTTCCAAAAACCACCTCCGGGATGTGAACTTGGGTCTAATGGATCATATCCCTTATCTATCTCTTCCTTATCACCATAACCATCATCATCAGTATCTTCTTTTGTTGGGTTTGTATTATAGTTGTATTCATCCAGATTTGTCAAACCATCGTTATCTGGGTCATCATCAGGCCCTACACATGTAGCACAATCAAAATATTGCTTCTCAAAAGAGTCTGGTAACCCATCATTATCATTGTCATTGTCACATATATCCCCAATATTATCATCATCAACGTCTGCCTGGTCTCCATTAGCCTCACCAGGACAATTATCCTCATTATCAATAATTCCATCACCATCAGAATCTGATGAGCATACACTATCTTCACATTTTGCTGTAGGTACACAATCATCATCAGTATAACATGCTTTGCCAGATGGACAGCCAGGGCAACTACCTCCGCAATCTATGTCTGATTCTGGAGGGTCATCTAACCTATGATTCTCGCATCGATCTAAAACATCATCACATTCTCCTGTACTGGCCTTGCAATTATCTGTTTCACAATCATCATCATCATTACAATCATCACCAACTTCACATTTATTATTACAATTACCTCCACAATCTACGTCTGACTCCCTGCCATTTTCTACACCATCATTACATTCTGGCTTCTCACATTTATCGCTTGAATTACAATAGTTACTGTCACAATCAGAATCTACAAAACAGTTCTCTCCTTCATCACAACCTCCACAAATACCTCCTCCGCAATTTAGGTCTGATTCATCACCGTCTTGCTGGTTATTAGTGCAGCTTTCCGGAAGTAAACCAAAGTCCACCTCAACAGAAGAACTAATCATATTCTCACTCCATAACCCTACAGCATTTTGTGCACTAACCTCAAAATAATAGCTTTCAGAATCATTCAGCTCTAAATCATCCACGCAATATTCATTATCACCTTGAGGGCTTGTTGTTCCCTCCTCTATTAACTCATCGGTAGACTTATCCCAATAGATATAATAAGCATATAAAGATATAGTGCTTTCACCATCCACTCCTTCCCACTCAGCACATAACTCTTCATCATCATAAACCTTGCCTGTCCCATTATAGTCATCTATATCTACATAAGTCATATTAGGGGGAGTATCATCAATCGTAAATGTAACTGCTACTGGAGAAGGTTGTGGTGCATTTATGTTAAATGTACACTCAACATAATAAGTATATGTTCCTACATCCAAAGGATTTAGTATCTGTATTTGATGAACCATTCCTACCCCCATAAGCCCAACATGATTTGAAGAGCTTACAGGAGAACCAGTATATAAGTTACAGGTTGCGTCTCTATTTGTAGTTACATCAAAAAAAGGAGTCAGGTCACTAATATATCTCTCAGGGCTATGGACATAGATTTCAGGGGGTGTATCAGTATCAACATTAATATCGACATGAGCTATATCTGATAACCTTCCTGATTTACCCCTGCATATTCCATAGATAGTATTAACCTCCTTATCTATTAAGATATCCTGTGTCAATTCCTGCTCGTGTCTTGTTTTATATGCGCTTTCCTCTTCTTCATCATAATCAGGAAATTCATAATCCATATCTTCATAGTCTTCATCCTCTTTGGAATATTTACAAACAGATTCTTTATCAACTGTTGATATCAAGGTTGTTGAGAATTTGTTTAAGCTTGTTGGTTGTGTTACATCGTCAGCAGTTAACATAACAATAGGAGCATCTCTGTCTACAGATAAGGTAAACTCCTCATAGGCTATTTCACCCTCTGAACTATTACAACCAACATAAACCTCGCCTGCAAAATTAAAATTCTGTGTTGTATGTATATTACCTGTAACATTATCAAAAATAAAATCCAGTCCCTCGTAAGTATCGAATACTGCTTTATTATACCTACAATTAGCTAACTTATCGGTTTCTATAGTAAAATTAAATGAATCAGTAGGTGAAACACCAAAAGAAGGCTGTATTAAAGTTATGATTACAGGAGGTATCTGAAAGAAAAAATTTAAGCTAATGATGGGCCCTAATACCCCATCTATATCTTCAGCTTGAGCAGTTACTGTATAAAATCCTTCCGCCAGATTACTAGTTGGCCTATATTTGAATGCAGGGTTATCAGAATCAACCCTCACCAAATCCAAAGAGGTTCCTGATGCATCAGTAAGGTTTACATCAACAGTATTATTATCAACAACAACATCAAACTCTATGTCAATATCCGGTCTTAAACTTATGGCTGATGCTATACCTATCACTAGAATAAAGACGATGATTGGGACTATATTTTTTGATTTCATTTTTTAGGTTATACAAGCACCCTCTTGACAGCCATTTGAACAGGTATATATGGCAGAGTCACTCATGCATGTATTGTCATCTGAACATGCAAATTCCCAAATACCCTCTCCATCACAATTATCTTCAAATGATCCTTCTGAATCAGTGCACGTCCCTTTCACATAATAACTCAACCCGCCGTCAGAATCTGTGCAATCACCACTTGTACAATAAAGGATATCTCCAATTCTTATACACCCTCCTGGACCAATTGTTTCATATGTTATTGGTTCTGGTGGTAGCTCTGTATAAGTATCTATATCCCTTGTAGCTATAACACCTATATGATTGAGTCCTTTCTGCAGTTCAACTAGCACATCAAACCAACCATCAGGTAAATCAGAAGTATAGGCTGTGGCTGTGGCTGCGGCAATACCTATATCATTTTCAAGAGGCGGTTCTATTGTTATTTGGGTTTTTTCAAAAACGGTATCTTCGTAAAGTAGTCGTGTATCTTTTACTTTATATCTTGGAACTTTGATATGATTTGAGAATTCAACATAATTGTCTTTAAGTATATCAGTCGTATAATCTCCTTTAAAAAATATTTCAGTAGTCCTTTCAGAAGGGGGTTGTCCGAATAAATCTAATCCCACTGGTATGTTATTAAATCCTGCTTTTGGCTCTGAAACACCGGTACTGGTATAACCTGGATAAGAACCAAAACGAGATCCTTCATCATAAAGGGCAACATGAATATCCAGTGAAGGGTCTGTAAATCCTGTAACATGGAAAAATGATGCATATACCACCTCTGGAAGTTCAGGGAAAAATTCTAAAAGGGGTTTGCTCATATCCCTTACATTAAAAGATTTTGGCTCACTAACGAGGTTACCAACAGTATCGGTGCATATAGCCGTAAATGTATAGTATCCTTCATCCAAATCCTCGAACACTATAAAGAAAGTAAGATTAAGTCCTGAGTTAAAGTTAGTATCCTTGATTTTTTCAGTAGGAAGGGTACCTAGGTCATAATTACAATTAACATACTCTATATCTACAGAAGTCGCCATTATTACAGAATAATGGCTGTCACCTTCACTATAAAAATCATAAGTAAGTGTCATTTCTGGTTCTGTAGGGTCTACCAAAAATTGCGTACTCTTTATTTCCTCCACATTATTATTGCTGTCAACAGAATAATACCTTATAAAATAATAACCTGTTTCTGTTATTATATCTGTTTTCTCAAGAGGATTAATAACTACATAAGGGTCCTGGCCTAAAGGCTCTTGTATAGTTACTGTGTTATCTGGATTAGTTGTATCTGGACAGCAAGGGTTATCTTCATCATTATCTATACAAAAATAAAAAGCCAACGGAGTTCCAGAACCACCCTCCCTTAAATAAAAACTAATGTCATATCCTTCAGAATTCATCTTAGGTATGTCTGGTTGTTCCTCTGTATCAAATGGTTCAAAATCCCTGCATTTTGTTTCTCCTTCGCTGCAATCTGCTACATCATCATCATCTGCATCCTTAAAACATCTGGTATAACTTTCACCTAAGGGTATCCCCCATTTACATACTCCTAAGCTACAGGCATCATCACTCCTTGTTATTTGGCAGTTATCTATACCTATAGGTGTGCTGCCCAAGGAATTAGTATTCACACACGCAGTCTCATCCTCAAAATCCTCGCATGTTGCACCACTAGAACAGGGCTCACAAGACATATCAACTGAAAAACAGGCCCCCAATTTACTGCATACGCTTTGGTCACAATCAATATTATTAAAAATAGTTGAATTCTTGCTGCATAAATTACAATACTCTACACCATCATAATCCCTATCATAACAAATCCCTTTTCCGAATTCCTCAAATGTATCATACCACTCACAAAGATTATCTGTACCAATCGTATAAGCGCCGGTAATCAGGCAACTATCAGTTTCACAAGCACCTCTAGAACTATAATTATAACAACTATCTATATGCCCGCAATCCTTGCAATCATCAACTATGGTATCAGAATAATCATAATAACAATAAGCATCACCTGCTAAACAACTAGTTTCTGTATTGAAAAGTCCGAATGGATTTCCGTTTTGCCCGCAATCTGTTTCTTCCTTGCATCTTGTAAAGCCGTTTACATCAGGACCAAAACAAACATAACCTGGATCACACTCTCTCAGAAGCTCTAAATCATTATTCTCATCGCAACCATACCCTTTGTCCAGCTCCCCTGTTAAAATATCCTGCAGACAAAATTCACCTTCACCAAAAACACCCTCACAACCAGAATGCCCCATAGTTACAGAGGTATATGAATCAGAACTATTCCTCCCGGAAAGATATTCTGCCCGTATATAGTAAGTATAAGTATTGATTATATGGGTATAACCTTCAATTCCATAACTGCTCCACTCCACATCACTATCAATAAATGATGTATCAGGAGTAAATTTTGTCCCTGGAAAATCCCGGCTTGGTTCTCTCCGTATATAATAACCAAGAACCTTTTCAGGTATTGGACATGGATTTTCCCATGTAAGATTCACTTGTTTTCTTCCTTTAACATGGGTTGCTTTAAATGTATACCTATAAAAATAAGGATCATCAACAGGAGGGGGATTCATTTCATCACACTCACCTTCAACATCAGGTGGCTCAAAACCAGATGCACATTCCAGACAGCATAAATTTTCTTCCCCTGAACAAAAAGTATCCTCTACCCAATGTTGGGAAGGGTCCCCTAAATCACCCATACAACTATTACAACACTCAAAAAATGATCCACTCCCCTGGTATTGATAAGTCTCACAATCATTAACTGATGCACAACCCCCACTAGAAACATAACTGCCATCTTCACAACAAGAACCTGAAGAACGCGAAATACCTTCACAATAACATTCTCCAACTATGCCCTCTCCCAATTCACATTGACCTATTATCGGACAACCTACATCACATGCACTAAAAGTTGTATATGGTACATTATTCTCCCAGCAATAATAGAAAGGATTAGGGGCAGGGGGAATAGTAATTTCGCTATTTGCGCCAAAACAATCTTCGGTGTTATTCTCACAACTCCTGCCACAAAGAGGCTCCTGACCACAAAAAGCATTGCAATCAGCTAGATTATCAATAAACCCCAAAAATAATCCATCTGTAATTGTTTGACATGTTCCTTTCCTTATTGGATAGGGATCATCTGGAGACACACCACAGCAACAACCACCAAGACATTTCTTTACAAAATCTAGCTCACAATCATAACCATCAAAGAATTCGCCTTCATCTTCTGTACATTCACTTTCATCTCCCTCATAGCAAGCCAAGGAATAATCAACATAGTCTAAAAAACAGCAGCCGTCCGCCAAGACAGAAAAGGCCTTAATAGTAAACAAAACTACCAAAACCAAAACAACAGAGAGAAGAATATTCCTTCTAGTCACTTTTACCCTCCATCTTACGTTTTATAAGAAATTCAATACCATGAGACCTATTGGCAAATACCTTTTCCTCAATCTTTTGGTCTAACCACTCCAGAAGTTCTTCATCAATAGTAATGGTAATTCTTTCCTTCAATTTCCATATCTCCTTATGATGATTACGATTACATACTTTATATTACTAAGTAATATATAAACCTTATGGTATACCATACATACTATTACATACTTTTTATTATATAATATTATAATTACTTATTGAGTATGTATATAAGGTTTATGGTTTCAGAACATATGCCTCCTCAAGAAATCGCTTTAAATGCCCTAAATAACCCTAATTTTGATAGTTTGATAGTCAGTAAGGCCTTCATTATCCCTTACAGTAATTGTCACAGTTTTATCCCCTGTTCCAGAAGCCGTTATTTTTGCATCCTTTGCTATATTGTGGTCACTTATAAAGCCTGTAACATAGTTCCTACCAGGAACACCATTCAAATAATAAGTTGACCCTTCAAAATCATCACTAAGCCATCCAGTATATGTATAATTCAGGTCATCTCCATCTGGGTCTATACCTAATGGGAATATCTTTAAATCATTATCAACAACAATATTATAGTCATCAGACGCGCCATAGCCAGACTTACCATAAACATCAGTCAAACTCACACCATATGTATTCTGGATATAATTATAATAATACTCATCAGAACTAACATTCTCGTCAATAAAATCTAAAGCCGGCCTTCTGTTCTCAATAGCAAATTGGAACCTATATGGTTTCCCATTAATAATTGATTTATTATCTTCTATGACTAATATGTCTGAATAAGCATAATGTCCACTAAAACCGCAATGACCATTATTAAGGCAATAATCCCTCAGTTTAGATACAGTAATTCCCTCTACAATACATGAATCACTACCCCCATAACAATTATTAGGGTTATCCTTTTCAATATTAAAAAATATATTATTAGAGTCTGCCTTAGTTAGAATTGTGTTAGGATCATAGCCTATAAGATGAGAGGCAATCTCATGTAACATCTTTAACCTTACATTTGGCCTGATATTAAAATTTAGATATTTTGTTATTGGCGGCTCATTTTCTATCGAAACCTCAATAGGGTACTCAAGTGAAACTGCCAGATCTATTTCCCCTATTAAAACAGTTAAAGATAAGTCCCCTGTAGAGATATTATATTTTGAAGTTTTCTTCAATGTAAAATTAATACAATCTTCAAGGTTCTCTTCTAAGTATTGTTTAATATACTCCTGAATTGACTCGTTTTTTGTTGAATAAGCCTCACAAGTCCTTTTCGCTCCTTCTATATCAGGGTCATTCGGAGCAAACTCATACTTATTGCAAAGATCTGCTAATATTGTAAATTTTCTTTTCTTCAAAACATTAGCAAAAAGCTGATCAGTAGATGCCTCAAAAAATCCGCTTATATCTAACCTGGAAACATCACTCACTAAAGAACCAGGATAAGGGTAATTTGGTGGGCTAGGATAGGGTAAGCTTGTCGGTGCCTTAATCCCATAACTTACATCATAGATAACACCTTCAGAAGATATTTCAGTATAATTAAAAGGGAGAGTATCATATAAAGAACCAAGAGGATATCCATTATCAATCTGATAATCATAAATCCTCCCTCCTTGAAGCCCAATTAATAGCAATGCCTCTTTTGTAACCTTATCCAAACAATTATTAGTTATATATTGTGTGTTGGTAGAGCTCAAGAAATCAGAATATATCTTATTAATCTCCCCACCCATAACAATACCTGATGTCTGCCTGGTAACAAAAAGAACCAGCCCCCAGATTATCAAGATAAAAATCCCAAGAACTATGAAAATTGTGATTTGAGCTCGTTTCATTCTGACAAAAACCCCTTATGGCCTCAACTTAGCTGTCAACTCAGGCCATAGATCTATAGCGAAAGAAGAATTAATTGCAACATAATGCTTTCCTGAAGGGGCATCATATTTACACAAGAGCAGGCCTATTTGGTCTGAGCGTACATCCATTTCAATTTTCTCTTTGACTATATCAAAGGTATCGCAGATATTCTCACTAAATCCCTCATATGTCACAGAGATATATTCCCCTCTTACAGGCTCTTTAATCTCTTCTGCAATTCCAGTTATATTTTTGTCACCTTTTCTGTTTAAGTATATCCTGGAAAATCGCTTTGTAGAGTTTATAAAACCATAATCCTCCAGTTCACCTTCCTGCTCAAATAATCCCATTAAGAAATCAAATATAGTCTGGAATGGATTTTTCAGGAATGTCCGGAATGCACCCCAGAAATCTAGGTCGAAATCAGACGGAAGATTATAAATATCCTCCCTGCTATAGATAACGCTCTGCATTTTGCTATTATACCACGCCTTCGAATCTCCACCACTACATTGGTGGAAATCCCCATCATTATCATCTATAGCATTATTACAGTTAGTTATTCCGTCTAATGTATATATAAAAGGATGTGCCCCCTCATTTATAGGTTGGTTTAAAGACGTCCCAAAAATCACTTGCTCAGGTAATTTCAAAACACAAATATTATTTGCCCATTCTAAATACTCCCCCAAAGACTCCTCCCACAACACATACAAATAATAATTTAAAGAATTCTCAAAATAATCACAAAATAACACGTAGTCGTCAGGGCTTACCTGGTTTGCTATATCTAATAACTGTAAAAACACCATTTTTGTTCTGGAGGTAATTCCCCCATCTTCACAGTAATCATCCTCAACATACCCCCCCTCATTATAGTATGCATCATCAACATAAGAATAGCAATCCTTTTCAGTGATAAAACAAACATCATCAAAACCTTCTTTCATAATCTCCTTTTCATCATCACCGCAGCAAAAATTATCATATGTTGTTGCTGCGTCATTACAATCTCCTTCTTCACTTTCTTTTAAACCGCAAACACCTCTAACCATCCACTTTGTAGGTCTTATGGTGCTGTTTAATTCTTCACACAATTCCCTACTATTGTCTGCATCCTGCCATTCACTATTTTGGCATATCTCTAAATCTATTGAGTCATCTCCTGTATCTACACAGGTATTTTGGCTCCCTCCACAATCACCAGACCCAAAATCTCTATAACAGGTTGAGTCATAAACACAATCTGTAGTAGAACTACAGCAGGAAATATCAGTAGTATTTGAAGAACAGACTCCTGCTGTACAACTTCTTGTATGTCTATTTTCATTATTATCATCACCACAACATCTACCTAAAAAATCAATCCACGCCCCAGGGTCGCCACCACAACTATTACAAACCCTTTCAGATTGATCAGCATCCAAAACAGCACTTGAATCAACACAACCCATAAAGCTGCCTTGCGCACCACAAAAAAACTCCTCGTCTCCAGGGCCAGGATCATCGCCGCAGCAATTTTTATCTCCTCCTGCACCAAACCAATAAGCAGTCCTGCCATCATAGCTTGCAGCATTGCATTTCTCTTCTCCTCTGGCATCAAAATTAAGGGTATAACCTATATTCTTAACTTGGTGAGATAATACATTTACTGAGTAGTTGCCAAGCTTCCAGCATCTTGTCTCGTTGCATTCCAGGATACAGGGATCAGGGGTAACACCATAATACACATCACCGCACCCAAAACAAGCCAAACCAGTTAACTTACATTGTTTTTGACTTATCAAATCTTTTGTATTATCAGGATTAACCTTATAAAATTGTATGCAGGATGAAACAGCATTATCGCAGGAGAAAGCCTGTTGTGAATCCCCCCCCTTGCAATCCTGGTCAATACCATCCAAGGGTATATCATAAGCTCCTGGAAAAATATTGTTATTAGTATCATTACAATCTATCACTGGGCATGTCCCTGCATCACCAACAAAATTCATTACTGGTGTTTCTCCAATCTCACAGTTATCCCTTGGAGAAAAACCATCCCCATCCACATCAATGTGTGGTTCAAACCATTCGCAAGATATATCTAATTCACATTTCTCAGCAGAATCTCTTAAATTAGAATCACAGGGTTCAGCACTGCCAACACAGGCACCAATCTTCCAACCACAACCTGGAGCACTATTACAAGTATTTTTTCCTGAAAAACTAGTGCAGGGTTCAGCTGAGCCATCACATATGCTCCCATTCCAATTGCAGCCAGGATTTTTTCCACAATCATTAGAATTATATATTTCATTGCATGCTGTTGCAGTGCCGCCGCAAGAAGAGCTTGACCAGCCACAAAGAGGAGTATTCAGGCAATCTTGCTGCTCAAAACTAATGCATAGAGTTGGAGAACTATAACCCTGATTATAATCGCATCTGTCTGTCTCAAATTCCGCATTCACAGAAAAAACAAGTAAGGATGAAAGAAGCAACAAAAAAACAAGTTTAGTATAGATATTTTTCAACATATTAAAATCTCCTGTTTTTTATATCTCTATCTAAGGATATATAAATCCTATTCTTACTCATATTAATATGTTTTGTTTTTTCTGATTGAATTAAACCGAAATTATTAAATAATAGTAATAAGATGATTCATTTAAAAGAGGTGGAAGTTTGTTTAGCTCTAAAAAAAACCTAATTATTCTAGGAACCACAGCACTGCTCATCATAGCAATAGTAATAGTTATGTTTGTGTCACTAAGACCATCACCAAAATATATTAAGCACTGCTACAATGGGGTTATAGATGATGGAGAAGAAGATATTGATTGTGGGGGGCCATGTGAACTTGAATGTGGTGCTGAGCAGTTTCCTTTCCAAAGATTGCCTACTTCGATAGCAGATGTTGCAGTAACAGATGATTTCATCCTTATTGTTGATGAAATGAGACATAGGATATTAGCCTATGATAAAGATTCCTTAAAATACGTTGACACAATTGGTGAGATTGAAGAAATTGATGAAAATGGCAATGTAAGATTTATTAATGGTGGTAAAGATGATGAACTTTTCACGTTTCCGTGCTGCATAACAAATGGCCCGGATAAAGATATATACATCCTGGATAGGTTTAATCAAAAAATAAAGATATATTCAAAAGAGCTGGATTACAAAAGTACAATAAACATACCAGATAGGCTTGTTGGACTGATTTCGTATATGCATTATGCTCCAAATATTGACGGGGGGGTTATTGGATTTGCAGTAAGCGATAAAGGCGAGATGTATTTTAGTGAAGATAAGCCAAGCCACTTAGTGAAATTAGAAAATGATGAATTAATGGAATGGATTGCATCTGACAATGGCAAAACAATAAAATCGTTTGATGCTTCGAATGATAACATAATAAAATCTTTTGAGTCTGGTGATGGAAATGATGACCTTGTGCGAGCCCCGGATATTGATGCTGGTGAAAAAGGGAAGATATATGTTGTTGAAAAAGATAAGGGAATCATACAAATCCTTGATAACGACCTTAACCCAATTAATGAGATAAAATTTGATGGAGGTAAACCTGGAGGAATTGCCCTAAGCAAGGATATGATCTACATAACTGATTCAGAAAATCACCAGCTGGTTTCTATGGACCGGAAAGGGAATATAATTAAGAAGGTCGGAGAGTTGGGAAGGGGGGAATATCAATTTTACATTCCTTCAAAAATGGAGTATGATAATGGGAACCTTTATATTGTAGATTCAGGCAACCAAAGGTTAGTAATATATGATAAAGACCTGGTATATATTGGTGAAATTGCAGGTATCCAAAGTGATATGCTGGGAGCTTTATTTGCCCCTTTCTTTATTGCTGTTTCACCAGATGATAATATTGCAGTAACAGACCCAATAAACAATAAAGTCCTTATTTTTGATAATGACGGGCAGCTGTTGGATAAAATGGGCCTTGGAGCAGGATTTAGTAATGAACATTTCAATACTCCGGCAGGAATAGCTTATGATGCTAACGGCAGATTATATATATCAGATAGAAGGAACAGCAGGGTTCAGATATTTAATCAAGACCTTACATATTCCGGGACAATCCCTAATATCCAGAGTCCAATAGGCATCAGTATTGGACCAGACAATCGGATATATGTGTTGGAGGACTATACAAGAACTATAAAAGTATATAGCCCTAATCTAAAACTTGTAGGTACTATTGGAAAAGAACAGGGATTAATCCTGCCGCTGGCTGTTTTAGCAGGCAAAGACAACAAGATATATGTGATAGATGACGCCACGAGAGAGATAAAGATATTTGACCATAACTTGGGCCTCATAGAAAAGATAACCACCGCTAACATCATAAAAAACCTTGGTGAAAGTCTGGCTCTTAATGACAAAAACGAACTGATACTAATGGATGAGATATCAAAACTAGTGTATATATACAACTTCAAAGAAAAAGAGTATAGAAACTTCGACACATTTGGGAGTGCTAATGATAGATCTAGCATGTTACAAGTAGCTACAAACAAAGATGGAAGTAAAATATTCATAACAGACATGCAAGATGCAAGAATCAAAATTTTTGACTCCTCTGGAAATAAGCTGAATGAAATAGGCGCTGGAAAGGATGGAATGATAGAAACATTTATAGACTAATCATATCTTAACATTAGCTAATTTCTTCTTAATTTCGCTTTGATAAAACTGTTTTGCCACCTCATCAGCAAATAGCAACCCTTTTTTAGAAAGAAATAATCTTTCTTTATTATTTCCTATTAACTTTAATTTATCCAACAGCTTTAATTGAGCACTAAAAACATCGTCAAGGTTAACATCATATTTGCCAAGAAATTCCTTTTTACTAACACCTTGCTTATCCCTGTTAACGCCGGATTTTTTCAATCCCAAAACAATTTCCCTTATCATCTGCTCTCCTTTATTCAGTTTTTTTCCTATCACAGCAGAAAAACCAAACCTATCAACAGACTCAGAATATTGTTTCAAGGGAAAATTGTTATTATAATCCCAGCCATTAAGATAAGAGCATGAAGAAGCGCCTAATCCAATAAATTCATTATTACTCCATTGCGTTTCTAGAAATTCAAAATTTCTTCCTTTTCTGACAAATTGATAAGGGAAAATCTGCAGATAGTCTTTCTCAATAAAATATTCCATAAATTTGATGTGCATCTTTAACATATCATTTTCAGAAACAAAATTTAATTTATTTTGCTGAGAATAAAAAGCAGAATTAGGAAGCACCCTTAATTCTGAAGCTGTAACTGAATCAACACCCAGCCCATATGATTTCTGTAAAGTAGATTGCCAGGAACTTATATTCTGTCCAGGCAAACCATAAATAAGGTCTATATTAACATCCTTAAATCCTGCTTCTTTTGCACCTTTAATTGATTCCCCTGCTTGTTTAGACGTATGCCCTCTGCCGCTAATTTTATTAACTCTATCATCAAAAGATTGAACACCCATGCTTAATCTATTAAAACCCATATCTAAAAGGGAAGATATTTTTCTGTTATCAAGTGTCTCAGGACTTGACTCAATTGTAGACTCTATATGCTTTGGAATATCAAAAATCTCCTTAAGATTGTTCATTAACCCCTCCATCTGTCCACTATCCAAAAAGGTAGGTGTGCCTCCTCCAAAAAAAACAGATGTAATTTTTACATTATTAGATAAAAGTTCTCCATAAAATGATATCTCTTTCTTTAAATGCTCCAGGTAATGTTTAACCACCCCATCACTAGGACTAGGAATCTTAAAATAATGGCAGAAAAAACACGCCTTAGAACAAAAAGGAATATGTACATAAAGTGCAACCTCTCTTTTATTATCATCTAAAGAACTCAAAAAAGCCTTATGATCAAATTTAGGCATCAAAACAGAAGGGGGATACCTATAAACAAAATCATGCCCTGCCTTCTTTTTCCTTATGCCATAACGTGATAGGTTAAGCAAATCCAAACCATCTAATTGCATTTTTCCGATAAAAATACCCCCTCAAATCATATTTGTGCTGAGATATAAAAACCTTATGCTCCAAAGAAGTATAATAGTTTAGGAATTCCTCAAACTCTGTTTGAGGTTTTGGGTACTTCAAGATTTCCTTGAAGGATTGGGCACAATACAAAATACTCCTAAAACCTTACGAGAAAAATTGAAAATTTTTCTCTAGTTCAGTAAAATATAAACTTAGTTTATATTTTATAAACTACCAAAAAGTTTTTAATGAACAATAGATTCAAAATATATATGGGGCATTTAAAGTTTAGATTAAGATATGGAATTCTACAAAGGAAAAATGCAAAACAAGACGTCCCTAAAGAAATCAGATTTGAGATAACAAAAAGATGTAATCTTGACTGCTATTTCTGCTTTAAAAAACAGAATAAAACAAAAGAGCTTAGTTTAGAAAAAATAAAGAAAATTATTGATAACATCTATAAATCAAAAATAAAGGCCATTCGTTTTACAGGCGGAGAACCATTCCTAAGAAAAAACCTAAAACACATAACAAAATATGCAAAAAACAAAGGACTTTATGTTATAATTAACACAAACGGAGCATTAATAGAAAAAAATACAGAACCCCTCAAACACACAGACAGTATATTGCTCTCTTTTCACGACATAAAAAGATTTGAAGAGATAAAAGACATCATTAAAAAATTAGAGAAAAATAAGATAGTAGTAAGGCTTGCTACAATCTTAACAAAAAATAACATTAACAATCTGGAAGAATTCTACAAAAAGTCAAAAAACCTGAAGTTTAATGAATGGTTCTTTCTAAGGCCAATAATGAATATTAAAGATAAACAATTAGTTAATAAAAAATATATGCAAAAAGCAGTGGAAAAAATAATCAAAAACAACCTCAAGTTTAACATGTCTTGTTTCATAGCAAACTCTGTTCCTTTTTGTATTTTTAATAATGAAGAAGGGATGAACTCTGTAGCCTCTATCTGTATTGGAGGAATAAATGACAATGGTAATTCAAGGCTTGTTATAGATCCTATAGGGAATATAAAAACAGACTATTTTAGTGATATAATTCTGGGAAATGCTTTAAAGGATAAAATAAAAAATATTTGGAAAAGAAAGAAAGAACAGAGAGGAATAAACAGCTTGCCCATAAAATGTAAAAAATGTAAATTCAAAAATCAGTGTAAGGGGGGCATAACCATATGGAATACGAAAGGTAATATAATAACCAAAGACCCTCTTTTAAAAGACAAAGTTTAAATATAACTTAACCTGATAATAAGATTATGAAAAACAAGTTTCCAATAATAAAGAAGAAGATTAAATCCTTCCTGCAGGATGAAGAAGGAAGAATCTCAAAACATGCTATAATGACTGTTGGAGCAATAATCGGAACTGCTGCTGCTAATTCATTACTAACAAAAGCAGACCCCCTTAGTCTAAGTGTTGACCAAACAGGGCAAGAAGCACAAGTAGCGCATTCTCACCATGGAAGCCATGGAAACCATTCAAGCTACTAATTCTCTAACCAATTCACAAAAATTTCTTTTGTTTTTTGATCATTTACTTTTGTAAAAATATAGTCAAAGATTGCTTTATTAACCTTACATCTGAAGTCCTCAGGTAATTTAGGTATAACATTGCCATATAAGGCATAATTACAAACAGGACAAACCCCACAATAAGGCTTGTAGGCGCACAAATCACAAAAATATATATCATTAACAGAGCTAGCAACTAAAGCAGAGCACTTATCACTGCAAATAACACCTTTATAGTTATCATCAAACACATTCCCTAACTTAAACATATCATCATCAAGCATTCTTGCTTCATCACAACTAAAAACAGAACCATCATAATTGTAAACCAATTGGCCTATTGCTGCTCCGCAAGGACTTAATAAATCTAAAAAAATGGATTCTGAGTTAAAGCCAAAAATTCTCTCCAATATTACCTTAGTCATAGATTCATAAATAATTCCTTCCTTATCGTTATTCAACTCAATTATATAATTCATAGATTTTCTCCAAAAATCAATATACTCCTCAGCTGAAATCACTATCTCCCCCCACCGTTGTTTAGCAAAACCCAAAGGATTTAGTGATTTTAATTGAATATAATCAAATCCTAATCTTACATATTCATCGATAATCTCTTTATGGTTGCCTAAAGAATGTTTTGTAGCCACCATCAAAGCATTTAATTTCTTACCTTTTTTCTCTAATTCTTCCCGAACCCATTTTATTTTATCAATCAAAGGGGTATATTGCCCACGATTTTTATCATGAATCTTTTCAGGACCATCAAGTGAAGTACATATACCAATATTATTCTTAATACAATAATCCAGCTTTTCATTATCCATCAAAATAAGATTAGTAACCAAAGCAAACCTCAACTCTTTCTTTTTATCAGAATTAAGCTTATTTGAATAGTCAATTATCTTTTTGATTATATCAAACCGAAGCAGCGGTTCTCCACCCTGGAATTCAATTGTGATTTTTTTAGATGGGCTTTGGAATATAAAATCAACAGCTTTTTCAGCTGTTTCATAAGTCATATCGAATCCATCAGTATTTTGATGTTTAACACTCGCATGGCAATAAACACATGCTTGATTGCATCTAAGGGTTGGAACAATTATATGTAATGAAGTTCCCTGGAAAAGATGCCTATACTTTCTCCTATACTGCATCACAATCTGCTCTTTGTTTTTATCATCCAATAAAATGTTTTTTCCCTGAAGTTTTTTCTTTAAATCAACAGAAACATTATTCTTACCAATTTGCTCAAACTCGTTTTTATCAAGAAAACACCAGTTACCTGCATCAGAGGTAACTAAATAGTTTGAATCAATCTCCCTGCACCTCATCCCAATAGATTCATCTTTATTGTTATTATCCATTTCAGTTCTTATTTGTTTTTCATTAAAATCAGGAGGTGATTGCAAAACTCTCTGGATACAATGCCTGCATCTGATGAATCACCCTCTAATTCAACATCAATAATAAAACTATCATCATCTTCGTTTTTCACAAAATTACCTAGTTTACTATAATCCTTTATTGCTTTCTCTAAGAATTCTCCCTGATAGAAATGTTTGCTCAATGTAATCTTAGACTTTTTTCCTGAGATAATATCAATCATTTTTATTCTTTTTTCCTTGTTCAGAATTAGTCAAAAAAACCTGCCTGATTAGTGAATCTCTCACAAACGCATTCTTTTTGGAAAATATGCCATACAGCGAATAGTTCAAAAGCTCATTATTGAACTCAAAAGCTAATTTTTTAGCGCTAATCTTTTTATCTTTTGGCCTTAATTCAACAATTATCTCCTCCGATGGGTCTCCTTCAATCAATACATATGATTTGTCTGTAAACACATAGGCTGCTGAATAAACCGCCTCTAATGGATAAGTTTTAGGATTAACAGATATAAGTGCATAATTCTCATTCTCATAAAATTCCATATTGCTTATTGATTCCAATGATATCCCTCCATTAAAAGTTTGGCTTTATATTTATAAAAAACTTCCTATAAGGTTAATCAAAAAATTTATTATATCTCCCCGAAACAGCAGTGTTAATAAAACCCCTACAAAGAGGAATAGAGCAAAAGAGACGAATTCCTGTACTTTTATGTTGTGCTGCTTAATTTTTCCTTGGCTATGTGCATTCTGGATGAATTTTACCTCTTTATTGGTTAATGTTTTAATACCTAGCACAATTTCTTTTCCTTTTTGTTTTTTCAGGCCTTCAAAAAGATTGGTAAAAAACGCATCCTCTAAAACATAGCTTTTTCCTTTTTTTATTATTTTTTGGGCAAGCATCATGCCTGGTTTAAGATTTTCTATGTAAATTTGCTTTACAAAATAATTAAACGACAATCCCAAAATGAAATATCTTAAAATAAGATAGGTTATAAAAAAACTAAAGAAAAACCTCCAGAAATAAAAAGAAAAAATAGACCTATCAAATACAACCCTCAACAAGGCAACAACCAAAAGCCATTTAATCTGTTCTCCTGGAACAAACAACTCCAGTAAAGACATTACTAAAAAGATAATAATCACAACCAAAAAAAGATTAGAGAATAATATGTTTATTCTTGAAAGAAAAAACAACGGCCAGGATATCGCAAAAAAACTTATAAATAAATAAAAAACCTTTTTTGGTTCAAATGCCATTTTAAGGGAATTGATGGTTTTTTTTGGTGTTTGTTTAAATATTATCCTCAAAAAATAAAAAATAAACAAAGGCACAAAAACATTAACTAAAATAGCTATCGACGGAAAAAGTTTTTCATACCCATAAACATAAACATTCAGGGGTATTAAAAAAGAGTATGCTGTGAATAATTTTGCATCTCCTGCGCTCCAGAGGTGAACAATCCAAAATAAAACTGCCGCTAATAAAGAAAAAGCAACATTAGTGAAATAAGTTAGTAGGTAAATTGAATCTATTGCCCCGGATTTAACAAAGGAAGTTATGGAAAACAACAATAAAACAAATAACGAATACACAATTGAAGCGAAAACCCATTTATTCCTGATAATCCCTTTTTTAAGGTCTTCATAAGATGTAATTAACCCTAACAAAAAGATTACAGGGTAATACGCCAAAAAAAACCACATATCTGGAACCATTTTAATTGTTTTTATAAAGGTAAAGTAGGCTGGAAAACAAGCCTGTCTATGCCTTTTTCTTTAAGTTTTGGTGATAAAATATCATTTTTAATAAATTGTGTATTGCCTTTTAAAAGAATATCTTTTCCAATATCTTTATTCTTCAAAACAGCATGATAATTCTGGCACTCTTTATTGCAGGCGGAAATAAAAAAATCATCTTTACCAGATATTGTATCGCATTTGTTCATCAAACATTTCCGCGTAGTTGTAAGATAAACATAAGGGTAATATAAAGACGCCACAAGCTTGCTTTTTGAAATATCCGGCTGTCCATGAAAAACATTATCCAGTTCTACCCTAACAATTCCATTTTCTTTCAAAAAATTCTGGAATTCCTTAACGCCAAGATTAGAATATACTAGATTATGCATCATCTCCTTACTAAATTTATTGGATAATATTCTGGGGTCTTTCTTCCTTTTTACTAATAATCTCCCAAGATTAAGACTAAAATTCCTGTCGTTTAAAAGATTAAGTAGGCCCCAATCATTCACGACGATTTCAATATTCTCCCCATCAAACTGCTTTATTATTTTTTTGATTTTTTCAATTCCGGAATCTGTAATATAAGGAGTTACCACCGTAAACTTAAGTCCCTGTTTTCTGGAAAAATCAAAAGCCTCGCTAAAATCAGAATCTGATGGGATAAGCCGTTCGCAAAACTCATTTCCGAAGTACAATCTGGAGTACTCTAAATCCTTGGTTGCTTTATCTAAATCCCTTAACTTAGTAATAAAAATAGCTTTTTCCATTTGGTTAGTCTACCTCATAATAACATGCTTCTGGACTACAAAGGCGGTTGTATGTTTCTGTGTAAAGCTCCCTGGCTTTTTTAATGAAATCGCTTTTGTTTTTCGATTTTTCAACTTCACCCATAAGTTTTTTAACAAAAATAACATCTTTTATTTTCTTATCCATTGGTTTCCCTCTGCCAGCTATCTTAACCGCATCCATACCAACATTAATGAAATCGTATAGGGCACAAACACCACAGGTAGTTTTTTTAGAAAAGATTCTCTCCTTAATCTTTCTGCTGGCGGTTCTAATTTTTCTTATATCCTTTTCTACCGAATAAACACCTATTTCATAAGGTAAATTACAGGCAACAGTTTCCCCACAATAATTCTTATTAAAACCATGCATAAAAGTACAAAAACCATCCAGGTTCTTACATGCATCGTTCAAAACAAAAGATTCCAATTCAATATCCTTGTTTTTTTCTCTTAAAGAAGAAAATTCCTTAAGAGTAACTTGCCTGGGTAGAATTATTCTTTTAATATTCATATTTTTAAAAAAATCAATTGATTGGGAGTTAAGTATGGCTGTACCGCAACTAAGATGGATTTTTTCAAACCCTAATTTATTCAGAACTACCATCAAACCAATATCCGAAACTATGATTGAATCAAAATCAAGTTTTTTTATCTGTTTTAATTCTTCTATTAACAAAGGATATTGATTATCTGAGATATTTGCTGAATTAAGGCAAAGGTTTATTGGTTTTTTATGTTTTTTACATAAATCCACTACTTCTTTCAAATCATCCAATGAATTGAAATTACAATCGAACCATTCCCTCCTATTTGGGGAGCAGACTGCAGAATACTCATTAAGCCAGTCCTTAGAAATATAACCACAATAAAATTCATCCACTCCCCCACTAATCAATACTTCAACCTCGTTTTTATTATCAATAGGACAGACTATTTTCATAAAATCGCCTCATTACAGGGTTAATATAACAAAACAACCCCTCAAATAAGTATATCACACATATATTTAATGTTTATTATAAAAATTGTCTAGGGGTACCCCTTGGTTTCTTGTGGAATTCAAGGTTATGGGGGGAGGTGTTCTTTTTTTGTTGGATTATCCATTATCTTTATTATATTATTTTCTTAGTTTTACTCGTTATTATCACATTTTTACGTTTTTTATTGGTTGTTTTTTTAATTTTATTAGTTATTTATCGTTTTTTTGGTTTTTTATTTATTATTATTATTATTATATTATTATATTATTATTATAATAATATATATTACAATATTTATTATTTTCCATATAGAAAATAAAAAAACAACAAAAACACACAGAACACCAAACTTTAAAAAACATTTTCCATAGGAAATGAGGGGGGGGTCAAAAAACCCATGAAAAGGTTTAAATACCTTTACTTCCTATGGAAATATATGAAAAAAGAGACATTACCATCCTTCTTTGAAGACTTCCTCAATAAAGAAAGCCTCTTTAAGAATAAACAAGCCCTACAGAGCGCGTATCTCCCAGAAACAATCCCCCATAGGGATTCAGAGATGAAACAGGTGGCAAACATACTGGCTCCATGTTTAAGACTTGAGAGACCGTCTAACCTTTTTATTTATGGTAAAACCGGAACAGGTAAGACCCTAACAATAAAACACATCACAAATAAATTATCAAAGGTAGCTCAACAAAAAAACATATCCTTGGAAACAATATACCTTAACTGTAAGCTAAAGGGGGTGGCAGACACAGAATACAGGCTGATAGCCCAGATCACAAGGGAACTTGGTAAAGAAGTAAAGAAAACAGGCTTACCTACTGATGAAGTATACAAGTCCTTTATCGACGCAATAGATACCAAAAAACAAATAATCTTACTAGTTTTGGACGAAATAGACCAATTAATCAAAAAAACAGGCGATGAAATACTCTATAATCTTGTAAGGATTAATGAAGACCTTAAAAATGCACAAATAGTGGTTGTGGGCATTTCAAATGATTTAATATTCATAGACAGCCTAGATCCACGAGTAAGGTCATCCCTATCAGAAGAAGAATTGGTTTTCCCCCCGTATAATGCATTACAACTACAGGAAATATTAAAACAAAGAGGGAAAGAAGCGTTTAAAGAAGGCGTCTTGGAGGGGGGAGTTATTGAAAAATGCGCAGCATATGCGGCAAGGGAGCATGGCGATGCCAGAAGGGCTCTTGAGCTTTTGAGGGTTGCAGCAGAGATAGCGGAAAGAAAATACGATAAAAACGTTAAAATAATACATATAGATGAAGCAGAAGATAAAATAGAAAAAGACACAATCACAGAAACCATAATCCACCAACCAAAACAATCCCAGGCAACACTATATGCCATATTATCCTTATACCTAAAAAGGAAAGAAAGCATATTCACCGGAGATATATATGAAATTTACAAAAAAGTATCTTTACAAACAGGCTTAAGGCCGCTTACACAAAGAAGAATATCTGACATTATAGCAGAACTGGATATGTTGGGCATAATTAATGCCAAAGTAATATCAAAAGGGAGACACGGAAGAACGAGAGAAATCTCTGTCTTGATCCCTCCGATGATATTACAAAAAACAAAACAGATCTTAGAGGAAGGATTAGCATTATCTTAGTCTAACTGAGAATAACCCTTCTAACCTAAAATGGAGCAAAGATTAGTACAAAAAAAACAGATAGTGAACTTTTTTCTTAAAAAAGACATATTATTAAGTTCAGATATACTGGAAAACCTAAACGAAAAAAAACTCGAACAGTTCTACAGCCTGATAACGGACAAAATAAAATCAGAAAACTTTCTTTTTCTTAATAAAGACCTTAAAGATGCACTTCAAAATCTGACTCAACTGGACATTAACTGGCAGGACCTGGAGAAATCAAAGGCCTTGCTGGAAAAAGGAAAAGACAACAAAATATACAGCCAGTTTATCAAATTTCTCCACACCCAAAAAACCAAGGTTAAAGAAGAAAAAATCAAGATTATCCAATCCTATGAAGAAGATTCCAAAAAAAGAAACATACAGGATTTTGTGCAATACTTCAATGCAAGATACAAATCAATAGAAAAAATTCTAAGGCAAAGGCCAGACCTTAAAAACATAACAACTATAAATCGGATTATAAACAAACGAGACAGGGAACAAATATCTTTAATAGGTATGGTTACCACCAAAAGAACAACCAAAAACAAAAATCTTATCCTGACTTTAGAAGATCAAACAGGCATCATAAATGTTTTAGTAAACCAAAACAAACCGGAAATATTTAATGAAGCTAAATCCATAGTATTAGATGAAATATTAGGTATTAATGGTGTAAATGGCAACAACATAGTATTTGCAAATAAAATATTCTGGCCGGAAGTCTCTATGAAAGAGCTCAAAAAAAGCCCGGATGAAGCCTATGCAATATTTCTATCCGATTTACATGTGGGCTCAACTAATTTCCTTCCGGAAGCATTCGACAAATTTATAAAATGGATTAATCAAAAAGTAGGCAATGAAAAGCAAAAAGAAATTGCTTCCAAGGTCCAATACATATTCATAGTGGGAGACTTAGTAGACGGCTGTGGTATATACCCAGAACAAGATAGTGAACTAAATATTAAAGACATATACCAACAATATGAAGAATGCGCCAAACTATTAAGCCAGATACCATCAAAAATACCTCTGATCATATGTCCCGGCAACCACGATGCCATGCGTATAGCAGAACCCCAGCCAGCCCTATATCGGGATTTTGCAAAACCCATCTACAATTTACCCAACATAATATCACTTTCAAATCCCTCCTTAGTCAATATACACTCATCAGAAAAATTCTCTGGTTTTGATGTCTTACTCTACCATGGCTACTCTTTCGATTATTTTGTTGCGAATGTTGACTCAATAAGAAACAACGGCGGCTATAACCGTGCAGACCTTATTATGAAATTCCTATTAAAGAGAAGGCACCTTGCACCAACACACACCTCTACTTTATACATACCGGATACAACACAAGACCCATTGGTAATAAGCAAAGTGCCTGACTTTTTTATCACCGGCCACATACATAAATCTATAGCTGCAAACTATAAAAATATAACCTTGGTAAGTGGCTCTTGTTGGCAGTCTAAAACCTCTTTTCAGGAGAAAGTTGGACATAACCCAGAGCCAGGAAGAGTTCCAATAGTAAATCTAAAAACAAGAGAAATAAAGATATTAAAATTCATATAAAAACACACACCTAAAATGGAATTAATAGCTAGCAAGGAAATGAAAAAATATTTTCAGGAACTAGATAAGAAAGTAAAGCTAGCTTATGGGGTAGCAAAAAAAGCAAGAAGTAAAGGGTATGACCCTGAAGAAGAAGTAGCAGTCCCTTTAGCAAAAAACATGGCTGAAAGGGTAGAAGGTTTAATCTCTACAGCTGCTCCGGAAATAGAAAACTCCGGGCTTTCTAAAAGAATTAAAGAGCTGGAAAAGAAATTCGGAGACCTTGATTGGCGAGTTGCATTAACAATATCCCTTGAAGTTGCCAAAGAAAAGCTCTGCAAATTCGAAAATAAACTTAAGGCAATGGAAGTGGGAATCAGAGTAGGGATTGCTTACCTTACATTAGGCATAGTCGCCTCACCATTGGAAGGTTTTGTAGAGCTAAAATTAATGCACACCCAGAACAATAAAGAATATTTCTGTCTTATGTACTCTGGCCCAATAAGGTCTGCCGGAGGAACAGCAGCAGCAGTATCTGTTATTGTGGCAGATTATGTAAGGAAACAGATGGGTTACGCAACATACGACCCAACCGAAGATGAAATTAACAGAACTATAACTGAACTTTATGACTATCATGAACGAGTCACTAACCTGCAATATCTCCCAAGCAGGGAAGAAATCGGATTTTTGGCAAAAAACCTCCCTGTGCAGGTAGCAGGAGACCCTTCAGAAGAGATAGAGGTTTCACAATATAAAGACCTTAAAAGGATAGAAACAAACAGAATAAGGTCAGGAGTATGCCTTGTCCTTGGAGAAGGAATAGCGCAAAAAGCACCCAAATTATGGAAGCAAATAAGCAAATGGGGAAAAGACTTCAACTTGAATGAGTGGTTATTCCTTGAAGATTTTATCAAGCTGCAAAAAAAAGTCAAATCCAAAAGCACAACAGGAGAAACAGGAAAAGTAGCTCCAGTCTATACCTACATCTCAGATTTGGTTGCAGGAAGGCCTGTTTTAACTCACCCCTTAAGGCCAGGTGGCTTTCGCTTGAGGTATGGGCGGGCAAGAACAACAGGCTATTCTTCAGCAGCGATTCATCCAGCATTAACTTACGTATTAAAAGAGTATATTGCAATTGGAACACAATTAAAAGTGGAAAGACCCGGAAAAGCGACAGCATTGTCTTGTTGTGATACCCTTGAAGGCCCAATAGTAAAACTAAACAACGGTGATGTTATAAGGCTTGAATCAATAAACGAGGTTAAAAAAGTAACAAACGAAATAAAAGAAATCCTGTTTTTAGGGGACATATTATTCAGCTACGGAGATTTCTTTAACAGGGCCCACCAATTGATTCCTGCTGGTTATTGTGAGGAGTGGTGGGTGCAGGAACTGGAAAAAGCAACAGTCAATACTTTTGGAACTCTTGATATAGATAAGCTTTCAGACCTTACAAATATTTCTGTAGAAGCATTGGAACTACTGCTTAAGGAGCCATTAAAACAAAGGCTTACAGCCTTAGCTTCAGTACAGCTATCTAAAAAATTAGGCGTGCCATTATACCCTTATTACACCTATCATTGGAATCTTATATCTGCCAGAGAACTTTTGGATATTATAAACTGGTCAGAAAACGCAAAAATCGTAACAGAAAATAACCAAATACAAAAAATAATATTCCCAATAGATAAAGACAAAAAACACAGTTTAGAGTTGATTGGCTTGCCTCACAAAGTGATTAATAATGAATATATCATAATAGAAAAAGACAGCGCTTTAGTATTGGTGGAAATGTTTAATCTGACTGAAAGTAAAAACCTGCAGGAATTAAAAGACACCATCAAAAAAAACCAGGGAAAAACAACCATTGAAATAATTAACATAATTTCACCAATAAATCTCAGGGATAAATCAGGTTACTTCATTGGCGCAAGAATGGGTCGGCCAGAAAAAGCAAAGATGAGAAAATTGGCCGGTTCCCCCCACGTCTTATTCCCTGTTGGAGAAGAAGGTGGAAAATTAAGGTGTTTCCAGACAGCATTAGAAGCAGGAAAAATAACTGCAGAGTTCCCACTTTACAAATGTCCAAATTGCAATAAAGAAACAGTTTTTAATATCTGTGAAGACTGCAACAAAAAGGCAAAAAAACTATACTTTTGTAATGAATGTGGTGTTATAGAAAAGGAAGAATGTCGGCACGGTATCGGCAAACACTATACTAAAAAAAGCATAGATATAAACAGCATTTTCAATAAAATAAAATTAAACATTAAAGAAAAAACACTCCCTGATATGATAAAAGGCGTCAGAGGAACCTCTAACAAAGACCACATCCCTGAACACCTGGCTAAGGGGGTTCTAAGGGCAAAACACAGTATATACGTCAACAAAGACGGCACAACAAGGTATGATATGACTCAACTTCCAATAACTCATTTTAAATCAAAAGAAATACAAACAAGTATAGAAAAATTAAAAGAGTTGGGCTATGAAAAAGACCTAGATGGTAAAGAACTAACAGACGTAAACCAGGTTCTTGAACTAAAACCCCAGGATGTTATACTTCCTGCATGTGACGACTCACCTGATGAAGGGGCAGACCATGTCCTGTTTAGGGTAGCTAATTTTATTGATGAATTACTGGTAAAGCTTTACAAGCTTAAACCATTCTATAACTTGAAATCACCTCAAGATCTCGCAGGAAAGCTTGTGATTGCATTGGCCCCCCATACATCCGCAGCAATAACCTGCAGAATAATAGGGTTTTCAAAAACAATGGGATTCTATGCTCATCCTTTGCTTCACGCCGCAACACGTAGAGATTGTGATGGTGATGAAGCATCTGTAACCTTACTAATGGACAGCCTGCTTAATTTTTCAAGGCAATTTTTGCCAAATAACCGTGGAGCAACCCAGGATGCTGCATTAGTTTTGACTTCATATCTAATCCCATCAGAAGTAGATGACATGGTTTTTGATTTAGATATAGCAAAAAGATACCCCTTGGAGTTCTATGAAGCCTGCCTGCAGTACAAGCAGCCATGGGATGTTGAAATAGAACAATTAGGCAAAAGATTGAAAACAGAAGGGCAATACGAAAAAATGGGGTTTACTCATGATGTAGACGATATCAACTTAGGCGTAAGATGCTCTGCATACAAAACCATTCCATCTATGCAGGAAAAACTAAAAGGGCAGATGGAGCTTGCAGAAAAAATAAGGGCAGTTGATACATCAGATGTTGCAAGATTAGTTATAGAAAAACATTTTATAAGAGATATCAAAGGAAACCTAAGAAAATTCTCCCAGCAAATCTTTAGGTGTGTTAACTGCAATCAAAAATATCGCAGACCACCTTTAATTGGTAAATGCACTAAATGCGGTGGAAAAATAATATTTACAATATCAGAAGGCTCTATAATAAAATACCTTGAGCCAGCTATTAGTTTAGCCGATAAATATGACTTACCTTCTTACTTAAAGCAAAGTTTAGAGCTAACCAAGAGAAGGGTAGAAGGAATATTCGGTAAGGAAAAAGATAAACAGATAGCCTTAGGCCAGTGGTTTGGCTAGTCTTCTATTACCCCCCTAAAATTGCCTGTACATGTGGAATATTATTTATTTTTATTATACTATCTTTACCCACAATACCTAATTTTATAGCTAAGCCTGTACTTTTTTCACCAACTATATTGACAGTACAAGAACCCCTAACTAACTCAACAACCTTTTCTTCACTCATCTCTTCACCTTTATAAAAACTAGAATTCAGGTCAAGCTGTAATTTTCCTTCTTCAAATTTTTTCCCAATCAAATCACTGTCACATATCGCCACTACTTTTCTTCCATCTTGTGTTTTATGCACTTTAACTATCATTCTATACTCTGGCCTTAATTGAGTGCTTTGCTCCGCAGGCGTGGCATTTTAAAAATGTAAATTTATCCTCTTTCTCTATCTTTGTATCTGGCTTGCCACACTCAGCACAAAGAACAAACTCATTAGCATACTGCCTTACTTTTTCATTAATCCTGCCAGCCCCAACCTTAGTACCAACAATAACAGAACCACTTTTTTTTATCTCACCAGGCGTAGCTAACTCTTTTAGTATATATTTTAACAGATGTTCAGGCTTCCTTCTTAAGATATCAGCTATCTGGAGAAAATTACTAAGAATAGTTCTATTGCCCTGTATATGCCCTTTTATCTTAGGAATCTCAAATCTTTCCTTCTCAAAAACAGATTTAGGCAGGTCCTTCCTTGCTTTTTTCAATAATTCTTTGTATTCCATTTATAAGTGGAAATTATAGTGCCTATATAAACCTTATTATTGAGCGTGGCATTAAATGCGAAATATTTATGGCTTTTTCCACGAAATAATAATGGTTTTAGAAGCGAAGCTTCTAAACCGATTAGAAAAACTAAGTTTTTCTAAAAGTTTAGAAATTAATAATTTCTAAAATGTAATCATTTTCAACACAACTTTTAAAACATAAATTTTATAAACAACTTAAACAAAGATAAGATTATGGTAGTAGAATCTCTAATTAACCCTTTTAAGGCAGAGAGAAAACCCTGGGAGATGTTTTTTATAGGTATGCTCTACTCTTCCCTGGCAATCCTATTAAGCTTATGGATTTTTAAACCCCACGCAAGCTTAGTGATGGTATTCTTAACAGTAACAGCATGCGTTCCTATAATGTATGGAACAATGAAACTCGAGGAAAAAAAGGATATGGAAATAGAAGATGAAAAAATCCTTATAAAAGAACATGGAAAAGCCCTTTCATTCTTTATTTTTCTGTTTTTAGGAATCACAATCTCTTTTACATTGTGGTATGTATTTCTGCCAACAGATCTGACAAATATAGTTTTCTCTATTCAAACTAAAACAATCACAGACATCAATACCCAGATAACAGGCCAGGGTATCAACCAAATCAACCTGTTTTCAAAAATTTTCCTGAATAATCTAAAGGTCTTAATTTTTTGCTTGATATTTGCATTTATTTATGGTTTTGGCGCTATTTTTATTCTGACATGGAATGCATCAGTCATTGGAACAGCCATAGGAAATTTTGTCAGAAGCAATATTTCTACAGCAGGTTTTATACATTACTTTGAGATAACGTCTTTAGGCATTCTAAGGTATATGGTCCATGGCATACCTGAAATCTTAGCCTATTTTACAGGAGGATTGGCTGCAGGAATTATATCCATAGCAATAATAAAACACGATTTTAGGACCAAAAAATTTCAGCATATATTATTAGACTCAACAGACTTATTATTAATTTCCTTGGGTTTGTTATTAGTTGCTGCTCTAATAGAAACTTTTGTAACGCCGGTATTATTTTAATTAGAAATATTTATTCTGAAATGAGGCTCACTCTAAAATCTTTAGTTTTCCTGGCTTTATCTCAAAAACCTCTCCCTGTTCTAATAATTTAGTTATAATCCCTTCTGCTTCATCAATATTAGATTTTGTTATTACTTCCTGGGTATCTGCCCCCTCCCCTATATCTATCTCTTTTATCAGCGCAAATATCTTTTTATTTATATCATCCCCTGTTTGCTCTTCCTCCACATTCTCTTCTTTTTCTACCACTTCAGATTCTGCAATATTAACTTCTTCTTTCACTTTTCCTTTACCCTCTAACTCTAGTTTCCTAACTTCAACCCACTTTTGGTCATCTATCGTTTTTAAAATCTCAGAAACAATATATTTTTCATTAAAATATTCCCTTGGCCTGCCTATCACAAACACAAAATCTCCAACATTTATATCATCAAAATTAGTCCCTTCTTCAAAACTTCTTATTGAAATCTTACCAGAACCATCATCTATCAATAAGTTTTGAAAATTAGTATTTTCTAAATCTTGTTTTGAAACAACAACAGCCATTAAATTGACTCTGGATACCTTTTTATCCCCAACTTTAATGTAGTTTGGGACCCACTCTCCCTCTTCCTTTACATATTCTCCCTTTAGAATATCATTAATCTTTAGTTTATAGGCAACCTGCCTCTTTTGTGATTTTTCCATTTCAAGAGTAACCCCCAATAAACAAATAGAAACAGTTATTGTTTAAATACTTTTGGGAACTTTGTTCCCAAACACACGAAAAAATTACAAAGTAATTTTTTGTGTCCCAAACCTCAAACTTGTTTGAGGTATTGGGTACAATAAATCCAGGGGATTTTTATGAGATTAAAAATCTTATTTTTAATACTTTTAGAGATCTAATATAATTTTTGTAGAAATCCATGCTTAGGTTCAAATATATCTCCGATTTTTTTCAGTTTCTCTATCGTTTCTTCAACCTTATCTCCTGCAACCCCTTTCTCTCTTGCTGCAGCAACAATATCATCTATTGGAATTGTTTTAATCTTTTCCCCTAACTCATTGATTATCTCTTTTACAGTTATTATATGGCTTCTTGCTGAAGCTGAAACACCCGTGGCTATCCTATCAATATCTATTTTCCCTGTTTCTTTATCAAAACCAACATCCATCAGGGAATGCTCCAGTAAACCTATGGCTTTCTTAGCATCCTTTTTAGTAACTTCATTAGATAATCTCAGTCTTGCATTAGATTCACTTAATCTTACCAGCGCCTCTAACTGCCTTGGAGAGATAGGGATTGTTTTTATTCCTTCATCTGCCCCCCCACTCGCTCTCATCTTTAAATAATATTTTTTGATTTCTACTATTGCTCCATCAGTAAGTTTAGGCTTAATATTTCTTTTTGCATATCCAATATATTTCTTCAGTAACTCAGTGTTAATGTCTGGTTCTTTTATATCCGGGCTTTGATGCAAATTTAAGATATGTGTTGCCAGTTGCCCATCTCTTACCTCATCAGGCAGATCTTTTATTGTAAAAATCAAATCAAACCTATTTATCAATGTAGGGGGCAAATCTATCTGCTCAGCAATTATCCCATAAGGATCAAATCTGCCAAATTTTGGGTTAGCTGCTGCAAGCACAGTAGTTCTGGCAATTAATGTTGCCTGTATGTTTGCTTTGGATATACTTACAGTTTGGTTTTCCATAGCTTCATGCATCGCGCTTCTGTCTTCTTCATTTACCTTGTCCATCTCATCTATACAACACAACCCATTAGAAGCTAAAACCATAGCTCCTGCCTCTAAACTCCACCCTTTTAGGAATTCATCCTTAACAACAGAGGCCGTAAGTCCAGCCGCCGAAATACCTTTTCCAGAGATATATCTTGATTTTGGCGCTATTATATTCGCTCTCTTAAGTAAAGCAGATTTTCCAGCCCCAGGATCTCCTACTAATAAAACATGCATATCTCCTCTGCTTTGAACACCATCTTTTCTTGTTTTATGCACTCCACCCACCATCTGCAGTAAAATAGCTTCCTTTACCCTATCATAACCATATATTGAGGGAGCCACAGAGTTAATCAGGTTTTCACGATATTTTGGATCATCTGCAATTTCCCTAATCTGTCTTTCATCTTCTTCACTAATTTCAACTTCACTAAAAGTTTCTTCAACAGCCTCAACATAATTAGCTTCTATCAATAAATCAAACCTTGTTGACTTGTTTCCTGTTCTCAAAATAATAGGAACTTCCTTAACCATACCTACAACTTTAATCTTGGAGCCGGGAGAAGTACGCTTCTCTGAAATAGGACTTACCAAATCATCTTTTAAAAAAACATTCATCCTTTTTGGCTGATCTCCCCCCTCTAAACTTTCAGGATCCTCCTCCAGTACAAGGCCTTGTGCATCTACAAGTTCCTTGCTCATCAAATGAAATTTTCCTTTCCTCCCGCAACCGCATCTCGATGGCTCTTTAAAAGAAGTATCCAGTTGTAAAACATTTATCACATTCCCGCATGAAGGGCACTCAAATTTAGCTGAAGTTACCTGGGGTCTGACATCTGACTTCTGCCTTACAACACCCTCCATCTGAAATAATTTATTTAAATGCTTACTTCTAATGTTTTTTAATGGAATGTTTTGAGATTCTGGAAGGTTTTTGAACCTAACTTTTGTATTTTCAGAATTTTCTATATCAAACTGGTCTATTGCCAACTCAGCTGCCTTAATTGTATCCTCAGGTTGTTCAAGAAGTATCTCCGCCAGCTCAGGGTTAAACTTACTTAGCTCATTAAAATCTACAATAAGGAATTTTTTATCCTTTCTTAAGTTATCCGTTAAGGTAGATAAATAATTTTTTTCTATAAAATCCTTCAATTTCCCAATCTGTTCTTGAGCTTCCATTTTCAGACTACTTCAAGTAAGAAATCACTGGTATACTAGAAATTAATAAAAAAGTTACTTAATCCCCCAGAGTTAACTATCAACTTATCCAAAGCTATATGAGCCTATTTCTCACTTTTTGTTCTTAATCTTTTTCAAGTTAACTATTAACATGTCTAAAGCAATATGAACTTCTTTTTCGCTTTTTGTTCCTGTACAAACTATCTTTCCATTACTAAACAAGAGGAATGTAGCTTTTGCTTCTGCTAGTTTGTATACCAGTCCCGGAAACTGTTCAGGTTCATATTCAGTGTTTTCAAGTTTCATTGCTAAAGTATTCAAGTTAAGGGGCATCCCCACACTACCCGATGCAACAATGTTCTGAATTTTTATCTCTGGCTTTATTTTAATCTTTATATCTATCTTTTCCAAGCTTTTAATTATCTTTTTGATGCTTTCATGAACCTTCTCTATTGTCCTTGCTCCAGTACAAACAACCTTGCCGGAACTGAAGATTAAAGCACTAGTTTTAGGTTCTTTTATTCTTATAACAAGCCCGGGAAACTGTTCAGGATTGTATTCTGTGTTAGATAGCGTTGCTGCCATCTTTTCAAGCGGAATATCATGCTCTAAAGACGTAGAAACAACTATATTAACTATTTCTATATCTCTCTTCTTAGATCCTTTCTTCTTAGATTCTTTCGTCTTAGATTCTTTCTTCTTAGCCATAAAAACCCCCCCATTTACCTCTTTTTTTAAAACACAGCTTTAAATGACCTTTTTAGGCCATTTTATTTATAAATGTTTAAAAAGGAGTAAAGTATTTAAATATAGAGGTTTATAAAGGACTAACAATGTTTAACCAGAAAATACCTAAACCCTTTTTCTATTGCTTCTAAAGAAGCTTCTAGTATATTCGGGCTTACTCCTACAGTGCCCCACTCTTCTTTGCCGTTCTTAAACTCTATATAAACCCTAACAGGGCTTTCAGCACCCTGGTCTTCTGCTATCATTACTTTATAATTTATCAGCTTAAGATCCCTTATCTGTTTGTAATTAGTTACTACCATCTTCATTAAAGCACTAAACACAGCATCTACAGGCCCACCCCTCACAGGAGCAACCACTTCCCTTTCCTTGCCATCAACAGTTCCTGTAATGACAGATTCTGAAAATTCACCATTTCTTTGCTCTGATGTTATCTTCCATGTATCTATCTTAAAAAATTCATTGCCTTTACCAAAAAATCTATCCACAAGCAAAAACTGTTCTGCATTTAAATTACCTATATCATATCCTTTTTTCTCCATTACCTCGACTTCTTTTAGCATTGCAGCTACTTTAGGATTATCTTTCTTAACATTAACTCCAAACTTCTTGGCAACCTCAACAACGTTTGCCTTGCCGCTTAAATCAGACAAAACAATCTCCTGCTTATTGCCCACTTTAGCAGGCTCAATATGCTCATAAGAAGCCCCTTTCATAACAGCATCTACATGTATACCCCCTTTATGTGAAAAAGCGTTTTTTCCGACATATGGCTGAGAATTTAATGCTTTCATATTTGCTAATGTATAAACTAACTTGCTCAATTCAGTTAATTTATCAAGTTTAACATTCAACTTTACTCCCTTCTTCAAGACAAGATTGGGAATTATCTGGCACAAATCAGCATTTCCTGCTCTTTCCCCTAAACCATTGATTGTACCCTGAACTTCATCAACACCAGCTTCTAATGCTGTAAGGGTATTTGCAACAGCTGTCCCGGAATCATTATGTGCATGAACTCCCAATTTAACATTGAGGTTTTCCTTATCCATAAATCTTTTTACTTCATCAACCATCTCTTTTATCTCAGACGGCAGACTCCCACCATTAGTATCACATAGCACCAAACAGTCAGAACCAGCTTTTGAAGCAGTTTTTAAACACTCTAAAGCATATTTTTTATTATCTTTAAAACCATCAAAAAAATGCTCAAGATCATAAAATACATACAACTCATTTCCTTTCAAAAACTCCACGCTATCTTTTATTGCTTCCAGATTCTCTTTATCAGTCATACCCAGCTGCTTATCAACATGATGCAGCCATGTTTTTCCAAATATACACGCGCATTTAGCTTTGCTCCTCAGAATAGCCTTTAAATTACCGTCCTCAGAAGCCCTAATATTTTTTCTTCTTGTAGCTCCAAAAGCAACTATCTTTGAATTATTAAGATTCAGTTTATCAGCTTCCAAAAAAGCCCCCATATCCTTAGGATTTGAACCAGGCCACCCCAATTCAATATAATCCACACCAAAATCATCCAGAGCCTTGACTATCTCAATCTTGTCCCGGACTGAAAGATTCACATCCGGACTTTGCGTCCCATCCCTTAGTGTTGTGTCAAAAAGCTTTATCATCTTTATCACAAGAAACAATGGCTACACTTCCAAAAGAGAAATGTAGCTTATGCTATAATAATGATTCCTATAATTAAGAAAACCCTACTCATTATATTTTTAATAATGGAATCTTTCATACTCATACAGAACCTATAATCTCATATATAAATCTTTTCCTTTCTATTCTTTTTGTCACTCAAAAATGGTTAAAAAATAGAAACCTTTAAATAAGGGCAAACCATTCCCAAATAAAGAAAAGAGGTTACACAAGGTGGTAAAATGTTAGTCGAAAAAGATTTTTTAAATAAATTAAGAGATTTCGGTTTGAATACTTATGAAAGCAAGATATGGACTGCTTTACTCTCAAGGGGAGTTTCAACAGCAGGCGAATTATCAGATATAGCAAATGTTCCAAGATCTAGAAGCTATGATGTTCTGGAATCATTGGAAAAAAAGGGATTTATAATTCTAAAGCCTGGAAAACCAATAAAATATATAGCAGTAAAGCCAGAAGAAGTAATAGAAAGAATAAAGAAAAAGGTGCAGGAACAGACAGAAGAGCGATTACAGCTTATTGAAAAATTAAAATCAGAATCAGTTCTTGATGAGCTTAATTCACTGCATAACCAAGGTCTTGAATTAATAGAGCCTTCAGACATGACAGGGGCAATAAAAGGAAGAAAAAACATCTATAACCAGTTAGCAACAATGATAAAAAATGCTAAAAAAACAATCACAATAGTAACAAGCCCTGAAGGGATAAAAAGGAAAAACGATATACTATCAATATATCTGGCAAAAGCAAAACAAAAAGGCGTTAAGATAAGAATCGCTGCTCCTCTAGAAAGCAAAAACGACTTAAAACAATTATCTAAAATAGCAGATATCAAAAGCACAACCTTAAAGACAAGATTCTGCATTATTGATAAAAAAGAAATCTTATTCATGCTTATGGATGACCAAAAAGTTCATCCAAGCTATGATTTGGCAATCTGGGCCAACACAGAGTTTTTCGCAAATTTCCTTGAAAATTCTTTCGATAGCTTTTCAGCAAGGAAATAACTTTTTTTATTAAATTAAAACCGCAGGTTTTATATATTACTTCTTTCTATAACTCTATTAACTTATACTATAAAAAAATAAGAGGTGGAATAAAAATGGTTTTAGGAGTTCAGGAAGTTACTTTAGCAATAATTGTTGGTACATTAGCAGCAATAGTATATTCATTAAGAATACTTGTTCTGATGGAAAGAAGAATAGCAAGAATAGAAATGCACATAGAAAACGTTATTGGGAAAATAATGAAAGAAGAATTAAAAATAGAGCGTGGATTAAAGAAGAAAAAGAAATAATCACTTAATCAACTCTTCAAATAATATTCCTTTTATTTCTGCTTTTTTTATATTTATCACAAAATTCCTGTCTGTTTCATCTAAATCCTCTAAAGTCAGAAACAACCACTCTTTCCTGTCAAACCTTACAGCAATATAAGGCTCAGCATTAAACAATTCTGCAAATTCCCTCAGTTGTTCAATATCTTCTTTTTCAATATACCTTGAAGAACTCTTTGAAGTCTTGCATTCTATCGCTAACTTCCTTAATTTGTTAGTTGCTAATACATCAGCTGAAGGATAGTGCATTGAACCAGAACCTGCAATACGTAAAGCCCCCCAACCCCCGATAGCCCAAAATTTATGAATCAAATCTCTCTCTGCATTAATCCCTTTACCTTTTTTACTCATAATTAAACCCCTTTTAATATTAAGAAAACCAATAGGAGATTTTCTTAAACCTTAAACACCATAAAATCCTTTGCAGCTATAGAATTACTAAACACATTTTTAGCATCTTCCTCAACCTCATGAGTTGTTTTATACCTTGCAGAAAAATGAGTTAGAACTAATTTCTTAGCATTAGCCTGGTTAGCAACTAACCCTGCCTGCTTCCCAGTCATATGGCCGTAAGCTTCTCCTTTCGCCTCTAGCTTAGAATCATACGTTGCTTCACAGATCATCAAATCGGCATCTTTCGCTAATTTGACAGCATTCTTGCAAGGCACTGTATCTGCTATTACAGTTAGTTTCTTGCCTTTCTCAACATAAGTAACATCCTTGGGATTTATCTTTTTCCCTTCAAAACTAATTGTTTCATTTCTTTGCAATTTACCCATCAAAGGCCCATTAGGAATATCTAACTTCTTTGCCTTTTTAGCATCAACATGCCTGATATCCTTTTCAACAAGACTATAACCTAACGTTATAACACCATGTTCCAAAGGTAATGTTTCTAAACAGAAATCATTATTTTCAAAAAACATTCCTTCTTTAATTTCTTTAACCTCAAACTTAATTCTTCTGTCAAAAACAAAAGCCTTAAACATATTTTCCAGATGTTTCTTTGTTCCTTTAGGCCCATATATCTCTAATGTCTTCACATATTCCAATGTCCCTAAAGTTGATATAACGCCAGGCAGGCCAAAAACATGGTCACCATGCCAATGCGTAATCAGAATCTTGGTTATCCTTGTAAGTGGAATTCCCTTTTGCTTAAACTGCCTTTGCATACCCTCACCACAATCAACCAGAATACCTTCGTTCTTATACCTAATCAAAACTCCTGACTGGTTCCTGTCCTTTGTCGGCACCATAGAAGAAGTGCCTAAAAATATCGCTTCCATTTCAGGCATACATAATATAACTCCATATATAAAACTAGCGAAAAAAGAAACTTTTAAAATCGAAGATTTCAAACATGTCGAAAAAACAAACATTTTTAAACCCATTATTAACAATAAAGACTATATGGCAAAAAAGAAGAAACCTGAGGCAAAGGCAGAAACTAAAAAGAAACCAATCAAATCTGTTTTTGCAGAAGAAAGAGTAATAACCGAAAATTCAGATGAAGCTAGAGAGCTCTATAACCAAAGCAGGTATGGCACTCTTTTGGATAATGGAAAAGTACAGCTTTCTTTATTAGAAGCCTTTTATCTATCAGAAAAAGAAAGACTCACAATTTTAGATGGAAAAAACAAAAAAATAACTTCTGAAAAATTCATAAAAAAAGCAAAAAAACTAGAGCCAAACTTCTGGATAAGATATTGTGTCTTTAAAGACATGCGTAACAGGGGCTACATAATTAAAACAGCCTTAAAGTTCGGAGCAGACTTCAGGGTTTATGATAGGGGTGTAAAACCAGGAGAAGACCATGCAAAATGGATAGTCTATCCAGTGCATGAAAGCTCTGAATTAACATGGTATGAATTCTCAGCTAAAAACCGTGTAGCTCATTCTACAAGAAAGAAATTATTAGTTGGATGCGTTGATGAAGAATCAGACGTAACATATTGGGAGATTAAGTGGGTGAGACCTTAAATAAAACTTAGTCCTCAACTAGAAACAAAAACTCACAACAAATTATATATACTTCTTTAATTTCTCATTAATCATGGATACTAAAGAGACAATTCTGCAGTTTATGAAAGAAAAAGGCCCTGTTATTCCTATAGATATATCCAATCATATAAACACCAATACTCTGATTGCTTCAGCACACCTGTCAGAATTAAGCTCAAATGGAAAAGTAAAAATCTCTAATGTTAAGTTTGGAGGCACCCCATTATATTACCTGCCTGGGCAGGAATCTCAGCTGCAGAATTTTGCAGATAACCTGCATGAAAAAGAAAAAAAAGCATACGATCTATTGTCACAAAAAAAAGTTTTAAAGGACAACGAATTAGAGCCAGTAGTAAGGGTTGCTTTAAGGGCAATAAAAGACTATGCTGTTCCTTTACAGGTAAACTTCAAAGGCAACTCGGAAATATTCTGGAGATGGTATCTATTAACCAATAAAGAGGCAGAAGAACTGATAAAGCCAGTTATTAAATTAAAACCACCCGAACCAACCAAAGAAACACAACAAAGGATAATGCCAGAAAAACAAATTCCAGTTAAAAAAATAGAAAAACCAACACCTAAGCCAATTAAAAAACCAGACAATAACCTATTCATCAGCAATATTTCAAACTATTTCAACAGGAATAAAATAAACATCCTAAGCAAGGAAATAATAAGAAAAACAGAGATAGATTTCATCATTCAGGTTCCATCAGCTGTCGGTAACTTAGAATATTACTGCAAGGCAAAAAACAAGAAAAGAATTAATGATTCAGATTTAGCATCTGCTTTTGCCCAGGGCCAGTTAAGGAAACTTCCTGTAATGATCATAACAACAGGCGAATTAACAAAAAGAGCCAGGGAAATGTTACAAAAAGATTTTAAAGGAATGGGTATTAAACAGTTATAATATGGGCGTAGCAATAAACGACTTATTGATAAAAGAGGAGATAGATCTTGATTCTCTGTCTGGGAAGGTTTTAGTTGTAGATGCCCCGCTATGGCTTTATCAGTTCCTTACATCCATAAGGCAGCCAGATGGAAGTTTATTATCAGATTCAAACGGAAACATTACCTCCCATCTTATAGGTTTATCTTCAAGAATCCCAAAATTAATGGAAAAAGGAATAAAACTTGCATTCTGTTTTGACGGCAAAGCGCCAGACCTAAAAAAGAAAGAAAGAGAAAGAAGAAAAGGGCTTAAGATTGATGCAGAGAAAAAGTATGAAGAAGCTGCTAAGAAAAAAGATTTAGTAGAGATGAGAAAGTATGCAGTAAGGACAACAAGATTAACTAGAGACATGATAGGGGAAGCAAAAACACTTCTGGAAGCATTTGGAATACCTGTAATTGAAGCTCCTTCTGAAGCAGAAGCACAGGCTTCTTTCATTGTAAAAAACAAAGATGCATTTGCAGTTGCCAGTAATGATGCAGATGTTTTAATGTTTGGAGCTCCAAAGCTGATAAGAAACATAAACCTTATTGGAAAAAGAAAAAAAACAAGCAAACTGGCATATCAAACAGTAAAACCGGAATTAATAGACCTGGCAAAAAACCTAAATCATTTAGGAATAGACAATGATCAGTTAATTGCATTATCTATGTTAGTAGGAACCGACTTCAATATAGGGGGCATTAAAGGAATAGGGCCAAAAAACGCAATAAAACTAGTTAAGAAATACAAATCAGATTTTGATTCCTTGTTTAAAGAAGCCAAATGGGATTTTGAATTTCCATGGACAGAGGTTTTTTATCTGATTAAGAAAATGCCTGTATCAGATAAATATGAATTAAAATGGGAAAATGTTAACAGGGAAAAAGTAATGAAAATATTAGTGGATAATCATGATTTTGCAGAAGAAAGGGTCAGTAGTACACTAAATAGATTACTTAAAGAAAACGAGAAAAAAAAGCAAAAGGGATTAGGTGATTTTTTTAAATGACAAAGCTAAAAGAATTATTAAAAAACAAATTAACAAAAAAACAGTTAGCTCTAGTTCCTTCTGCATTCGATATGGTCGGTGACTTAGCTATATTCTCAGAAATACCTAAAGGGCTAAAAAGCAAGGAAAAACTAATAGGCGAAGCACTATTAAAAATAAATAATAATCTAAAGGTTGTTCTGAAAAAAACAAAGAAATACTCTGGCAAGTTTAGAACCCCAAAACTAAAAATAATAGCAGGAGAAAAAAGAAAAGAAACAGACTTAAAGGAAAATAATGTAAGATTAAAACTTAACCCTGAAAAAGCATATTTCTCAGTAAGATTAGCAACAGAAAGAAAAAGAATCAATCAATTAGTAAAAGCTGGTGAATCAGTATTAGTCATGTTTTCAGGTATAGGCCCATACTCATTAAATATCTCAAAAAACACAAAAGCAAAAGAGATATATTCAATAGAAATCAATCCAGACGCTATTGAATACCAAAAAGAAAACATCCTGATAAACAAGATAAGCAATATCCATCTATTCAAAGGAGATGTCAAAAAGGTAATGCCTAAACTAAAACAAAAATTCAATAGAATTTTGATGCCATTACCAAGAGGTGCAGAGGATTATTTGGGTCTAGCTATAAAAGCAGCAAAAAAAGGTTCAATAATCCATTTCTATGATTTTCTGCATGAAAATGATTTCAACAAAGCAAAGGAAAAAATCCAAAAAGCCTGCAAAGCTTCAAAGAAAAAATACAAAATTTTTAACTTAGTTAAATGCGGTCATTTTGGTCCAGGGATATATAGGATTTGTGTTGATTTTAGGATACTTTAATAAAGAAAAAAACATTCTACTATACTGCGTGCGATGACTTTGTGAACACCCTCTGAGCGCAAGCGATGATGAACAGTAAGTAACTGACGAGCACGCTTTTTACTTTAAAACCAAAAGAATTCTATCCAAAATACCTAAGGTAATCTTCCCCTTCTAACTTCTCCTCTTTCTTAACCTTAGATACAGCTTTAACCAAATCATCCTTAGTAACCATAGTTCTATCCTCTCTTATTGCAAAATACCCTGCTTCTGTGCAGACAGCATGGATCTCTGCTCCGGAAAAATTCTCCATTTTCTTAACTAGCGCCTTTATATTTATCCCTTTCTCTAAAGTCATATTTTTGCTATGAATCTTGAATATCTCAAGCTTTGCTTCTTTTCCAGGTACACCAACCTCAATTAATCTATCCAGCCTTCCTGGCCTTATGATAGCCGGATCCAAAATATCCTTTCTGTTAGTAGCTCCAATTATCTTTACATTACCAAGTTCATTAAAACCATCAAGCTCAGCCAATAGCTGCATAAATGTCCTGTTAACTTCCCTTTCTCCTGAAGTGCCTATTTCCATCCTTTTTGCGGCTAAAGCATCTAATTCATCAATAAATACAATTGAAGGTGCTTTCTTTCTTGCCATCTCAAATATTTCCTTAACTAACTTAGCGCCTTCTCCAATAAACTTCTGAACTAGTTCAGCACCAACTATCTCAATAAATGTTGAGCCTGTAGCCTTAGCAACAGCTTTAGCTAATAATGTTTTTCCAGTCCCAGGAGGACCATACAACAACACACCTTTAGGCGGCTTTATGCCTACTTTCTTGAACAATTCAGGTTTTTTCAAAGGCAGTTCTACAACTTCCTGAATTTCCCGTATTTGATTGTCTAATCCACCTATATCTTTCCAGGTCACTGTTGGCTTTTCTACTATGACAAATTTCTCAACATTGAACTTCTTTGTTGTAGGCACTACTTTTATTACCGTAAGATTCTTCTGCTCAGCTAAAACCATATCTCCTGCCCTTAATTTGCCGCATGTATCAGAAATATTTACGCAGAATTGATTTCCATTAGGAATAGATATGATTGCTGTTTTTTCATGCAGTTCCTTAATCTCACAAACCATTAAAGGGGGTGATTTTAATTTCTCTATCTCCTCCCTCAATTTATTTAAGGTTTCTTTTAATAGCTTATTCTCCTCATCTGATTGTGTTGAACTGGAAGTATATTTGTAAATAACACTATCAAGTACATTCTTATTATTAGTTTCAGGCGGTGCCATAGTTCTTTATAGGTAATGTTATATTTAAAAATGTTTGTTTTTTCAAAGAACCAACTTACCTCTATCCATAATCTTCCTTCCATCAATAAAAACAGTAGGCTTAGAAATAATCCCATCAAAATGCACAGGAGCTTCGATTGTGCCGCCAGGATAGCTTGAATTATCACCTATAGCCATATGAACCGTCCCATCCACTTTTTCATCCTCTAATACTCTTCCGGTTATTTTTGCCTTATAATTAGTACCTATAGCAAATTCAGCAATATTATATACATTCTTATCTTTAAACCTCTTTAACATCCTGCTTAGCTTAAATGCCTTCTTCCCACCAGAAATACTTTCTACAAAGCCATTATCAATTTTCATTACAATATTATCTTTTAACTTGCCGACACCAGCCATCACCTTGTCAATAACCACAATACCATTTGTTTTGCCTTCAACAGGAGCAAATCCAATCTCACCAGCAGGTAAATTCCCAAAAGCTCCTTTTTCATGATAAAACCCATTATCATTAAAAGGAGATTTGTTAATATACATTGTAACATCCGTTCCTTTTTTTGTTGTTAATCTTAATTTTCCATTACTTTTAAGGTATTTATTGATTTTATCATTCTTATCCTTAATCCTAGTATAATCAGCAGTCAAAGTCCTTTTCATCATATCTTCTGTCACTCCAGGCATGCTGGCCATCCTAACTCCTTTCTTAGAAGCATCCCTCCTGGCATTAGTATGAGATAAAGATTTAGTTGTAACCATAACAACAACATCATACTTCTTTATTTTTTCTGCTATATTTTTTGAAGGCTCTTCACCACTAACCTTCCCAAGCTTCGTTCTTACTTTATCCGCTTTTCTGCATATCTTTTCAGCTTTCTTCAGAAGAAAATCAGCAATATTCTCTTTATTCTTATCATAAACAACAAGAAAACTTTCACTCTCTTTTAAACCCATACAAACCTTTAGAATATTATTAACTGCCTTATCCATATCAGACATTTTAAGCCACGAATTTACCTTTCTTTAATACCCACGAAACCTTCTTTTTCTTATCAACACCATAAATATCCAGCTTTTGCCTTGGAGCATTGACAACAATGTCCCAGTGATACATTGTTTTTCTGTCAGGCGCAAACCCCATGCCTAAAGCAACATGAATCATTCCTGCAATCTTCTCATTAACAATCAGATAATCACAAAGCTTTGCTTTAGGATTTGTGTTAACGGCAAACTCCCCGATATTCCAGAAGTTTTTCTTCAGGATTTCAACAACATATTTTGGCAGGCTCCCATTCTTTTCTATATCGTTAAGCTTCTGCCTTGCTTCAGTTCTTTGCTTTACCATAGCGTCTTTTATTTTTTTAGAAGCTTTGATTACTTTATATTTATTTCCTATAAACTCCACAATTATTGGGGATTTTTCAGGTATTACATAGCTTCTGTCAATATTAATAACAACATCTCCAACCATCATTCCATGAATCATTTCAGGAGTAACAAAAGTCTCACCAGAAGGAAAATTTGCATAAGCTCCTGCTTTAATCTTTGTTCTTTTATAAAATTCCTGGTCAACTATGGTCCTTACATCGCTGTCTGCAGCTGTAAACAATCTTCTTCCTTTCTCACCAACCAACTGAACAGTAAAGTCTGTCTTGTGACCATCTACCATCTTTCCCACAACCCGGATATACTCGCATTTATTGAATATATCTCTAATCTTCATACTTCTCTTTCTTAATATATTGTAGTCAAGGTTGCATGTTTCAATAAAAATATCCAAAGGCAAAGTTTCAGTAACAGCATACCTCATCATAGGATCTCTCTTCTCCAAAGCAGTCTGAGGTTCATACCTGTCTTTCAGCATCAATTGTCCTGGGCTGCTCCATCTCGTTTTCTTGTCCAAAGAAGGATATGCTATGGCATCACCAAAAAAATGTTTTCCATAATATCCCTTTGCATGTATACCAAAGCCAGCCTGTGTATGGTCCATTCGGTCAATACCCGCTAAATTAGAGAATACCTTGTATTTCTTAAAAACCTCTTCATCAACTTCCTTGCTCAGCTCACAACCCCTTAAGGTTGTTACCAGTTCTGCAGTCCTTACTGGTTTTGCAAGTAAAGAAAACCTGTCTGAAGAGGAACCTATCCTTAGATTAGCCTTAAACCTTTTAGCAGAAGAGGCCATAGCCATTGCAATAGAATATGAATCCAGGTAGTCTTCTAATGGAAGTTCCATGTTCTTTTCAGCAGGAATCAAAACAAAAGAAACGCCTGCCTTTTCACCCTGCTTTAAATCATAACCCTGCTTCCAGATTATTGAAGCAGTCTCTAACAGGTCTTTCCACCTATATCTTCTATGCCACCTGTATTTGTAATCTAACTCTAAAGTGCCTGTAAACCCTTCTTTTTCTGCCTTAAGGATTATATCAGGACCTTTGAAAATATCCTTGAAAACCTTTGTTTTTGTTCTCTTGTTAACAGCGCTAACAAAATGTTTTAGTGCCCTTACCTTCTTTGTATTTAACTTCTTTTTTACCCAGTCATCATAAACATACCATATGTCTTTCAGGATTTCAAGATTAATGCTGGTTTCATCTATAACCATAACATGCATATCCCCCTCTAAATTATGGACAGCTCTTGATAAAGAAGCTATGCTGTAAAACGCTTCATGCTGCTTAAGATTAAGAATAACAAAGATAACCTTGTCTTTTACTTTATTCTTTAATTTTTTAGTGTAGTACTCTACTTCTGCATTAAATGTGTGTAAGTTGTATTTCATGAAAAACACCGTTTTTTATGTTGTTGAAAATTTACAATTATCCCAGAGGGATACACGAAATCTTTGATTTCGTTTATTATACTAATTAAATTTTCAAGTATCATGTTAATTTCTTTTAATTGATTATTAATAAATCTTTCCCTATGTTTGTTAGAACTTCAACCTTATCTGTAACTAAAATATCATCTTCTATTCTTATTCCAAAATCTTTTAGGTAGATTCCAGGTTCTATTGTGAAAATAGAGTTTTTCTTAATTTTATCTTTTGATTTATCCGTAAGATTAGGAAACTCATGGATCTTAACCCCAAAACCATGTCCTAAGCCGTGATTAAAGTATTTAGCATATTCACCCAGGTCTTTATTAACATTTTCAAACATTTTTTGACAACTTTGATTTAGTTTTATTCTGTTAATAGCCCTTTCCTGTACAGCCAGAAGTAAACCATAAGCCTGTATCTCTTTATTTTTTGGTTTACCTAAGTATATAGTTCTAGTCGTGTCAGTACAATAATTCCTATATCTTATTCCAAAATCAATAACACAAAAGCCTTTCTTTAATTTAGTATCTTCAGTATCATGATGCGCCTTGCTTGAATTACTTCCGGAAGCTACAATTGTTGGAAATGCCATCCCACAACCTAATTTCTTTGTTTCATACTCCAAATAAGCTTTGACTTCTGCTTCTGTCTTAAACTTCTTAAACTCTCTAAAACACTTCCTTAGAATATCATCAGAAATCCTACACCCTTTTTTTATAATTTCTATCTCTTTCTGTGTTTTCTGCTCTCTTAATCCATAAAGTTCTTTTCTCAAATCAGCCAATTTAGCTTTCTTAAAGCTCTTTTTCAGGTAATCCTTTAGTAGTAATGTAAGCTCTTCCTTGTTTATACCTATTCTTTTAGTTTTTATCTTATTCTGTTTTACCTTCTCTGCAATAAACTCAAACATTCTCTTGCTTTTTGGAGGAGAATAAACCTTTATGCCCCCTTTCTGGGCTCTTTTCTTCTCCATTCTGGAAACAATCAAAAAAGGCTTTTTGTTCTTTGGAACAATTAAAGCCCCAACACCATTATAACCAGAGAAATAAGCCATATCATAATCAAACCTGTCGAAATCAATATTTACAGCCAGAAAGAAATCAATCTTTTTCTTTTTTAATATATCCTGAAATTCCCTTATCTTAGCCATTAGGGAAAATTATATAAAGTGTGTATTTAAATATTACGTTATGGTGAAAATTAGTTTAAAGAATGGTTTAACATTACTTCTTGAGAAAAAGCCAATAGAAACAGTAACAATACAAGCCACAGTAAAAGTAGGCTCTAATGATGAAGTTGAAAAAAATAATGGAATTTCACATTTCATGGAGCACATGATTTTTGAAGGAACGAAAAGAAGAAAGAATTCTTTGATTATATCTAATGAGATTGAAAGCTTAGGCGGGGAGTTGAATGCATATACCTCAAATGAAAGAACATGCTTTTACATAAGGGTTCCCAAAGAACATTTCGACAAGGCTTTAGATATACTTGCAGATATTTTACAGAATCCAATGTTTAATCTGAAAATGATTGAAAAAGAAAGAAAGATAATACTAAAAGAGATTAATCTGCACATAGATGAGCCAAGATTCCATCAATGGATACTGTTTACTTCTGCTTTGTTTAAGAAACACCCAGCAAAACGACCAACATACGGAACAGTAAAAGCAGTAAAAGCAATAAAGAGAAATGACCTATTGAATTACTACAATAAATATTACATTCCGAATAATACCATTTTGTCTATAGTAGGAAACTACAAAGAAAACACCATAAATAAGGTTAAAGCCCAATTCAAAACATTCAAGAAAAAAGAATTACCAGAAACCAAAAAAATAAAAGAACCATTACAAACCAAGGTAGAAGTAAAAAAAGAAAAAAGAAAAATACTAAGTTCTTATATGGTAATGGGCTACAAAACCCCAAAAAGACTAGACAAAGACTCATACGTTCTGGATGTAATAAGAGCAATACTAGGGAGAGGCCAGTCAGGAAAGATATTCGATGAAATAAGAAACAAAAGAGGCCTGGCATACGAAGTAGGAGTACACCACGACCCATCAAACGATTACGGCTTCTTCGCAGTATATCTAAATACATCCAAGAAAAACATACCAACCTGCATAAACCTAATACTAAAAGAATTCAAAAACCTAAATAATTTAACCCCCAAAGACCTAAAAGAAGCCAAAGGCTTCCTAATAGGCCAACACATATTAGAGCATGAGGACCCTAAGGGGTTAGCGGACGAACTAGGCTACTGGGAAAGCATCAAAGACGCCAAACTCCTGAAGAGCTATATCAATCAAATCAAAAAAGTCACCAAAACAGACATCCTCAGAGTTTCTAAAAAGTACCTAACCAAGAACTATGTCATGGGCGTTGTTGGTGGGTGATTTTTTGGGAAGCCCAATCAACCTTCTTCAATAAATCATTTAGTCTCGCCTTTATACCGTTTCTTTTAGATTAGAAAAAAAGTTTATTCTCAAGTTCTAAAATTTACCTCCTTTGTCTACGAGAAAATCGGAAGTTTGATAAATATCCTTCAATTCCAAATTTATAAGGAGGTTTTATTAGTAAGAATGAAATATAATTCAGAGAGATTGCGTTCAATTAGATCAAGGAATAGTTATTCACATAGAATAACTAAAGAAAAGAAATATTCTTTAAGTGAGGAAAACATTAAAAAAATTTGCGATTATCTAGAAAACCCCACTAAAATTGGTTTATGGACACTTAAGGCAACTATAAAACAAAAAGAAGGTATTTCTAAATATGTTAAAGATAATTTAACAGAAATTTTTGAGAACCAAGATGAGATAGAAATAACCTCCGGAAAAAGAAAGATTAAACTTAATTTTAAAAAGACTGATAAAGAAATGATGCTTAAAAATACTGGAAGATTTACATTCATCTTCAGACTTTTTTCTTATATATATTTTCTAGAAAGCGAAGATGAATCATTAATTTCTTATCTTGAATCTGAAGATTCAGAAGATAAATTGATTTTTGATATTATTGATTTAGATAAATTAAAAGAAGAATATAAAAGCGCATTTGAATATTTTAAGGAAAATATCTTTTTTAAAGGTTTTAAGTCTTTAGTTAGTGATGGTTACTTAATAAGTATAAAGGAAGGTTTTTTTATTTTTGAGGATGATCCTCTTTATGATAAATATTATAGGGGGGAGGAGGAATTTAAAGAAACAAAAGTAAGAAGGATTTTATTAACATCTCTTGAATTAAGTACACTCGAAAAACTTAAGATTTTCTATGAGAAAGTTGGAAAGATATCTGAAACAGAATTAGTCCCCATATTCTCACCGGAAGAGGAGGTTTTTAAACCTTATTTTAAGCTTTTAGAACAAGCATATGATAGTTTTATCGATAATTACAATATTCAAAGATTATTCCGTAAATCCATCGATGAGTACAACGAAGATAATTTTTCTCATTGTATAAGTACTATTGGTTTAATAACCGAAGATTATCTTGTTCAAATATTTGAAACATTGTTTAGAGATATTTGTCCTAAGGGTCTTACTCTAGGTCAACTCTATGATTCAATTCATAATAATCTAAAACAGAAATTTGAGGAAAAGAAGATTGAAGAACCAAAAATTAAACCATTATATGATTCAGTAAATAAGTTAGTAGTAGAAGAAAAAGATGATTCTTATAAGGTAAAGGAAACCCTAAAAGTTTTTCGAGAACTTCTTAATTTTATCAAAGAGAATAAAAAATGTACCGACCTAATGATGGAGTCGATTCAGAAAAAGAGAAAAAGAATTTCAATATTTACTCCGATTTTAAGATCAAATATTAATGAATTAATAAAGAATAGAAACGCAATCTCTCATAGGTCTAGAATACCAATCGGAGATTATGAAGCTTTAAGAACAGTTTATTGTTGCATTACTTTAATTATATGGTGGAACAAACAAAAGAAGTTAATTGACTGGAAGAAAGAGCCAGATGATATTATAAAGGAAATAATTGAACGTAATGGACAAAAAACTCTGTTGCAATTCTCACCACAAGACTAGACTATCAGCCGAATAATATTCCGTCTAATCTACCGCGTAACCCCAAACCCTTCAACCTTCTTAAGAAGTTCTGCTGCTTTGCCTTTTTCAAAATGCTTTCTTACAGGCTCTAGCAACTTATTTATCTCTTTAGAAACAGCTGTTTTCAAGTCCATTGGATGCAGTTTCTTTGAAGCGAATACCTTCTCTAACTTATCATAACTATTTATTGTTAGGTTGCCTCCAAACTTCTTGGGCCTATCTATTTTCAGCGATTTAACCTTTTCAAAGATAATATACTTACAATACTCCATTATAGGATTCTCTTCAACAACTCCTTCTGGACAGTAGGCCTTCTTAATCTTACGATTAACCTCATCAGAAGAATCAGTCATGAATATAGCTGTATCTGGCTTCGATTTAGACATCTTAAGTGCAATACCCCTGTCAGCACCACTTAAGTCTTTAGGAGGCTGTCCTAAGCCCATTAGCATGTGATGGTGTACTGCAACTGGCTTATAGAAACCTATTTTAGGCCCAATCTCACGAGCCAGCATATTCACCTTTCTTTGGTCCATTCCTAACTGTGTGATATCTACGTTTAAATGGAATATATCGGCGCATTGCATGCATGGATATAGTATCTGTGATGCCTGCAGAGCTTCCTTCTCACTACGCCCCATTATTTGCGAACATCTAATAATCCTATTGACAGTACTATGCCGTGCTACCTGCATCACTGTAGCCCAATATTTATCGTCTTTAACTAAGTCAGAAGCCCATATTATCTCAATCTTAGACATGTCAACACCAGCAGCTTTCCAGACTTCCATGAAATACTCTCCGGCAATCTTAATATTCTCTAAATTACCACCAAGCTTATTGTTTGCCCAGGCATGCCAGTCTGCTATTATTATCTTAAACTTGCAGCCAGCCTTAATCATTTTGTTAATATTAATCGCACGAAGAATTCCCTGTGCAATATGTATTTTTCCAGAAGGCTCAAATCCATCATAAGCAATTGGGTTTTTCTTCTCAGAAAGTAAAGCTTTAAGCTCCTCTTCAGTTATAATCTCTTCTCCTACTTCCTTTATCAACTCTAATCTACTCATTACAGAACAAAAAAACATATAAATATAAAAAGCTTTCTTATATGAATGATATCTGTATCAACATTATCTTCATACATGTACTGCCAGAGAAAGCTATATCTTCAATACGTCCTTAAATTAAGTGAACCACCAAAAGATGTATTACTAAAAGGCAGCATAAGGCATAAAGTATATGAAAACATTAACTTAGCAGAAGAAGAACTAATAAAATCTATCAGAAAACCAACCAGCGAAAGTGACCTAAAAGCAATATATCAAAGCAAATACAGAAATATACTTTTAAACGTAATAAACAATAACAAAGAAAACCTAAAGCAATTCAACATCTTACCTCAAGACCTATTCAAAAACGTATGGCCTTTAATTCTTTCAGAATCAGAAACAAGAGCAATAAGCATAAACAACTTTATAGAAAAAAACAACATTTACGGAAAGGAATTATGGGAAAAACTAACTCCAAAAATAGAATCAGAGATGAGAATCTCCAGTGATAAACTAGGCCTAAGGGGAATTGTAGACCAGATCGAAGTTTACAAACAAGGCTTTGTTCCAATCGAACTAAAAACAGGAAGATCACCAAAAGAAGGTGTCTGGCCAGGCCATAAAATCCAGCTAATAGCATATACTTTATTATTAGAAGAAAAATTCAATATAGAAATAAAAGAAGGATTCGTACATTACTTAGACAATAAAGAAAAGCGCCATATAGCCATAAACCCATTTATGCGCATGGAAGTAAAAGAACTAATAACTAAAGTAAACAACTTACTCGCTGCAAAAACCATCCCAAACTTTGAAAAAAACCAGAATAAATGCACTAATTGCGGCTTAAAAGAGAAGTGTTATGACGAAAAAGCACTTAGTGACCAAATAAAATCTAAATTTACCCAAACATAGGGGCACAATACAAACAAAAGTTTTATATATAACATAACCTCACTTTTGTATAATAACACTCACGAGGGGGATTATAATGGCTGAAGAAGATAAAAAGTTTTCAAAACAACTGATTGGAAAAACAGTAGTCTCTAAAACAGGCAAAAGATTCGGAGAAGTTGGAGATATTATCTTCGAAACACGCTCTGGAGAGCTAATCCATATCGTTCTTAAGAGTCCTACAGCTTATACAGAAAAATTAGAATTAGAAAAAGACAAGGAAAACAATATCCTAATCCCTTACTCAGCAGTTATAGCAGTAGGAGATTTCTTAGTTGTAGCTGAAGAAGATATTATTTAATTTTTTCTTAAATTATCTTGGTTATAAATTCCAATACAAAAAATTTGATAACTTCTAAGCAAGTAACTTCACCAAGTAATGTAACTACTTTGTAATGATTAAGAAAACAAAAGTTTTATATACAAATTGAAATCTTAACTCACTCTATGGGTGGGTCATCAAGCATAGTTCAGGATGGAATTGAAAGTATGTTAATTCAAGAACCAAATATTATAATTCAACCCACACCTTCTCATCTAAAAAAAATAACCAGTGAATTAACTAATATTGAAACCCTTATTCATTATGTGGAAAATAGCCATTTTGACAGGAGTTGGTATCAAACTCCTGAAGAAACAGCATTCCTTTCCGCCCGGTTTTTTGATAAAGTGATTGATAAGATGAACACTGATGAGTCTTATTGTTTTCATGCAGATGGAATTGTTGCACCAGTTGTAGATTATCTTAAGGCGCGCCCCAAAAATTCTGATGTTATAACTAAATTTATTAAAGAAGGAAGGATTACAATGGGCCCATTTTATTGTGCTACTGAGACCAGTACAATTACTGGAGCAACCCTCTTTGAAATTTTGGAGAAAGGTTTTGAAGTAGGATCCAAGCTCGGTGGCGTTAGTGATGTAGCATACATGTCTTTTAGTTGGATTCATAATAGCCAGTTACCTCAAATTCTTAAGATGTTTGGTATAGAACAGACAGTTTTCTATAGGGCATTTCCTTCTGAAGATAGGAGTTTCTTGTGGGAAGGCGCAGATAACACAAAGATATATTCAACTAGACTTTCTAAAGACGGTAGAACTAATGGGTATTATGGTGGTACTATGCCTGTCATTTATGCTGGTCTTAAATCTGGAAAGGAAAAACGAATATATATACCTGGAACAGAGGGAGAGAAGATGTGTATCCCTCTAGATAAATCGCAAACTATGGGGTGGTTAACAAGACCTATGATTGATCCTGATTTCAACTTAGTTGGGCCATGCTTAAGAAAATTAATTGAAGATGAACTTGGGATTCTTACGGAACATACTGGTACTAACCATATAATATATTCGAATGGTAATGATCAGTTCCCCCCACAGGATATATGGCCATCGATTCTAAAAAAGATGGAAGAGAACTTAAAGGATAATGAGAAAATTATAACTAGCACTTTGCCTTTTTTCGTTAAGACCGCTTATGAGTCAGACACATCTGTTCCAGGGGCATTGAAAATTATTAGGGGAGAAATGTTCAAATGGAATTTAAAAAATGAGGATTTTCCAGCTGCGGATATAGGCAGCGATGTCTATTCTTGGAGACATCAAATAAAAACACATTTTAGAAAAGCAGAGAACCTTATAAACCAGGCTGAAAGATATTATACATTATCCTCTTCTTTATCTTCGAAAGATATTGATTTGGATTTAGGTGCATCTCTAAAGGAGGCTTGGAGGCATTTAATTGATGTTGCAAACCATGATGATTTAGCCGGTTGTGTGCCTGATTTTAATGCGAGATATATCATTTCTAAACTTGATGATGCTATAAGATGCGCCCAGCTTGTTTTTGATCATTCTATACAATCAATAGTAACAAAAATAGACTATTCTGACCTTGATAAAGACGGTTTAGGGCTTGTATTCTTTAATTCCTCACATTATGATAGGGCAGAAGTTCTGAAAAGAGATATTATTGTGCCTGATGGACTTGACAAAAATAATTTTGAGGTTAAAGATACTAAAGGAAATATTGTTGATTTTGTACTTAAAGAAACAGGAAAATATGGGGGTATGATAAAAGATAATACTAATAATGCAGGTAGTATTTCTGGTAAAATTTATGAAATAACTATTGATGCAAAAAAAATACCTTCAGGAGGTTATGCTTCATTTTACATAACTAATACTCGTACCAAAAACACTAAAAAACCAAAGAAATCAATCCTTCAACTAGATAATGAAGGAAGATATTTTTTAGAAAACGAGTACCTAAAAGTAACATTTGATAAATATAACAAGTTACAATCTATCCATAATAAAGAAACAGGATATACCTGCAAAGGTATTTATTTCAAAAGTGTCAGTGAGTTAGGGCATCCATGGACTTCTTCACCAGAGAAGGGCGATAAACCGATTACTTCACTAGACTCTATAGTTTCATCTCATAAAGTGCTTGAAGATAACCATTTATGCGGTATCCTCAAAATAAAAGAGGAGATGCAAGTACCTGCAGATACCATTTATGGTGGTGAGCAAGCATTGAAAAATAAAAGTATGAGTAAGGCTGTAAGAAGTGATGAATTTAATCCACTTCGTATCGAGCAAACCTATACCTTAAAGGAGGGCTCACATAGTCTTGAATTAGATTTGACAGTAGAGAATGGATCAAAAGGCCATGTGGTAAGTTTAGTATGCCCTACTGGTTTAGAAGATGGAACAATCTTTAGAGATACTCCTTTTGATATTATGGAAAATGAGATACCTTCTGGTAACAGCGTTGACCCAAGAGACCGCCATCCTGCTTTGTCTTTTATGGGTGTTGACAAGAAAGGTGCAGAAGACAATTATGAGGGTATGGCATTAATAAATAATGGAACTAGGCATTATTATGTAAACAATAAAGGAGATCTTGAGGTGATACTTCTTCGCGCTGCACCTACAAGACTTTGTACTACATTTGAGATGGTTCCTTTTTCAAATGATCAGGGCGAACCTGATGGATCTCAATGCATAGGAAAGAATAATTACAAAGTGCTTTTTCATCCAGTTTCAAAAAAGGATCGTACAGACGTGTATAATGCAGCAGAGAACTTAAATCATCCTATTAGCGGGTATGAAGTAGATCGGGGAGATGGGGAGTTACCTTTGACTTATAGCGGTTATAGGACAGATAACCCAAATGTTAGGTTAGCTAGGCTAACGCCATCAAGATATCATAGTGGGGCAGTTACTGCAGTGTTCTACAATCTTTCAAATGAGAAACAGGAATTTAATCTTAGTATTGGTCCTGAATCAGGAACATTCACACAAGCCCATATTGTAGATGGTCTCGAGAGAGAAATAGAGGGTGCACAGAATTTAACAGACTGTAAAGCCAGCACTATCGGGTTACAATTGGGACCTAAGAAGATAACAAAAATTTTGATGGGTATAGACCCAGTTCCACGAGACGACTCTTACAATTACGATTCTTTCAATCTTAAACCAATTCTTCGTCAGTAATCTTAATAAAGGGAAAATTCTAATTCCTTTATCTAAAACACGTAACTTTTTAAATCAGTATTCCCTCCCTTTATTCTATGGAGCACGCAATCTGGACAGAAAAATACAGGCCTAAAGACTTCTCTGAGATTAAAGGCCAGAAAGAGATAGTTGCAAGAGTAAAAGCTTTTGTAGAACAAAAAAACATGCCTCACCAGATGTATGCAGGCCCTGCAGGTGTTGGAAAATCAACCTTAGCTCTTGTTGTGGCAAAGCAGCTGTTTGGAGAAGAATGGAGGCAAAACTTTTTGGAACTAAACGCCTCTGACGAAAGAGGCATTGACATAGTAAGAATAAAAGTAAAAGACTTTGCAAGAACAAAATCCATAGGAGATGTTCCATTCAAAATAATCTTCTTAGACGAATGTGATGCCTTAACAAGAGAAGCACAGCAGGCATTAAGAAGAACAATGGAAAACTACACATCTACATGTAGATTTATCCTATCCTGCAATTACTCAAGCAAAATTCTGGATCCTATACAATCAAGATGCGCTGTTTTTAGATTCAAACCTTTAGAAAACAAAGACCAGCACCAGATTATTGACAGGATAGCAAAAGACGAAAATCTAAAAATAACAGATAAAGCAAAAGAAGCATTAATAGAAGTCTCAGGGGGAGACTGCAGAAGATTAGAAAACCTAATGCAAAGCTGCACAGCAATGTCTAAAAATATAGACGAAAAACTCATCTACGACTTAGCATCTGTTGCAGAGCCAAAAGAAGTCAAAGAAGTCTTAGAATTAGCAATAGAAAATAAATTTGTAGAAGCAAGAACTAAATTATTAGACACAATGCTTAATCATGGCTTATCAGGATTAGACATAATCAAGCAGATTCAAAAAACAACTATGGACCTGGATATAAACAACAGGGTAAAGATGGAATTAATAAACCAATGCGGAGAAACAGAGTTTAGGATGACAGAGGGCTCTGATGAATTCATCCAGTTAGAATCACTATTAGCAAAGTTCACATTAGCTAATTCTAAGTAAAAAAAGAAAAAATAAATTTAATCAATCAAGTGCTTCACAATAATCTGTGTTGTGGTATCATCTTCATAGTCATAAACTAAATTTATTTTTACTGTCTTTTCACGATTTGATGGACTGTCTATCTCCTGTGTGCAGGTTACTGTTCTTTTACCATCATATAAATTCACATAACCTTCTGTATCTAAGTCACCAAGTCCGGTACATTTCAGATTTTCAAGTCCACTACTTACATTTATCCAGACTTTATCCTCATCAGTTCTTAAATCCACATCACATCCTGTATCTGCTTTGTAAATTCTCCCATTTCCCCTATGTTCAATCTCAAAAGTAAATGCTATTTTATTAGTACCTCTTACATTTTCCTCAAAAGATGTTACCTGTACTGGTGCACCTGAATTATGGGTTGTTTTACGTTCATTTGCCTTACAAAGCGCATCATCATCTACTTCAATCAAATCCTCTAAGATACATAACTTGGAGTTTGTAATAGTTCTATATTTATAACAAACATCAGCTCTGAATATAAATGGGGTATTGCCGCTTAGAGAACCCGCATAATTAAAGCCAGGGAAAGTAACATAGGTTAAAGTGCCTTTGACTTTACTTCCTTCTGGACTTTTTCTTGTAGCCTCTAAATCCTCATCAGGATTCTTTACTAAATCCTCCTCAGTCAAACCAAATTCTCCGGGATCAATACCGCTTATCTCTACAACCACATCCTCCTTGACAATCATTTCCTCTCCGGCATTCTCGAGTTTAACAACAACATCAAATGGATAATTCCCACCATCGGTAACTTCTTCAGGTGGACTGTCATCCAGTAAATCTATCAACAAACCATCAGTTCCGCCAATAAATGGTGTTTCCTTACCTGAAGGAGAAGCAACATCTTCCTCACATCCAACTAAAACAAACAAACCGATAACCAAAAATGCGATTAACCTCTTTCCCAGAGGGAAATTAGAAAAATCTTGATTTTTCTTATCCATTTTATCATCCTCCTTTAGCTAAACTCCACTTCCTCGAAAATCTCAATATCCTCTTCTATTGAATTAACATAACCATAACTTAATATAATATTTAGAGGAGTTACATATGCCTTTCCGCCAACAGCACTTTTATCCAATCTGCAGAATATATAGCCTTTTTCATCAATTAATTCAACATCCCTTCCTATTATTGGCCTGCATTCAGTCATTCTTATGCTTCCTAGCCTAATATCTTCTATTCTCACTAGGTTCATATCTCTCCAATCATAACCTTCATTTGGATTATTATCTATATCGCTTTCCTGGATAACCAATCCATCTCTCATATTTTTAATGTATATCTTAAATAGGATATCAGTGCCGGTTACATCTTCCTCTACTCGATATACCTCAATTGGAGCTCCCTGACTTCCTAATCCAGAACCAGCACCTCCACCACTTCCCGCAGCTGAATAATCGCCAATCTCACAGGTCTTTTCCCTTACCTTAGTGCTTCTTGGCTCAGGGTCAACACATACTATAGGGTTAGCTATTGTCTTATACAAATAAGAAGCACTTACAATAAGCCTTGGCTTGTAATAAGGCAGTCCCTGCGGTAAATCACCCACATCCATCTGAAACTCTACAGCCTCATAGCCCCCATCCCGGTTATATGAGCTCTTTCCTTCAAGTGCCCCTCCATCCAGGTCAACACCTTGCGAAATACTAGACCCTAATCTTGGAAATATCCTTAAGATATTATCATCATAGCCGCCTATCCATAATTTACCCCTAAACTCATCTACTTCATCTGACTGCGGAAATGCCCCTTTATTCCTCACTTCAACAATAAACCTAACATCCCTGTCATTTTCATACACCTCGGTAGGCGCATTAGTGGGAAACTTAATCACAAGTCCATCAGTGCCTGTTCTGTAATTATACTCCCTTGGCTCATCTATATTAGATCTCCCTCCTCCACCACATCCAGAAATAAATAAAACAAGAACTACTAAAATAGCTATTAAAACGCCCTTTTTTACTATTTTAACCATTTACTAATACTCCTTAATTATCTTATTATATAAACTTTGCGATTTGAGTGAAACAAAAATCGTAAAGGATTAGGAATGAAATTCCTAAACATTTACTATTTACTGGCTATGTAACTATATTCTTAATCTTTACATCTCTTGATATACTATCAGCATAACCATAATCCATTATGATGTACAAAGGAGAAGAATATGTCCCTTTATCTTCATTAAAGCCCTCCTCATAAACACACACCAGACTACCCTCTTTTCGTTTTAATGTTAGGCTACCTTCATTATCACAATCTAGTTTATTATTTTCATCCATAGTTGAGATATATGCTTTCACATTAATAAGGTTATATTCCACAGGTCCGGAAGAGCATTCGGCTTCGACATACTCTTTTCCAATTACTCTCCCATTTCCTAAATCCTTAATAGTTATCTCAAACCTCGGCTTTATTATAGAAGGATTATCTTTATCAGGCAGCATATCACTCTCTATCTTAGTTACAGCAACAGGAGCCCCCTGAGAACTTAATGTCAATGTTTTTTTTGCATCACAGGACTTTTCCCTCTCCTTAAGACCATAGACGTCTGTATCTATACAAATAGTCTCTACAGCCCTTGTTTGATAATCATAACACGCAATTATAGAAACCAATGAAGTATATAACTCCTTATCCAGCTCTTTTGTACTAGCAGTAAAAGTAATAACCTCTTGACCCCCTTTTGGATGCACAACGCCTTTACCCTCTAATTCAAAAGTTATATGTTCAGTATCTTTAAACTTAACCTCCTGATTAATGGATTTTAATGAGTTCGTATCAGCCATCATGTATTTCTTCTCCAACATTATAGACAAATAACCCTCTTCTATATCATGGGCCCCCTTATTATACAACCTTATACCTATAGGTAAAACACCATTTTCAAAAACCTCCTCTGGAGGGGCACCATCAAAAAATTCCATCACTAAACCGTCCCTTCCTGTATAGATATCCTTACTAGTTATTGTTGGTGTATATTTTCCACCCTTTTTACACCCATATAACAATAATAAAATCATCAATATCCACATTATTTTTTTTAGTCCTTTATTTTGTTTATTCATCTTAATCATGTTTCTTCTTCCTGAACAGCCCTGACATATACATTTATCAATTTCTCAACCTCGTAGGTATATTTAGCATCAGCCTCATACTCATAAGTGGTTACAGGAGTATTACCTAAAACCTCAGACGCTAGGGGTACTGTTATAGAACATCTCCAAGACCTGTACTGGGTAATTGGCGTTTTAATCTTCTTTATTGAGTCTTCTGTTAGGGTATAAACAGAATATCCCTCTTCATTTTCCTCTATTTTCTTAAACTCGTCCCTACAGAATAATTCATCATTAGAAGATTCAAGCTGAAGCATGCTTGGAATCTGAATTGTAAGCTCTGCTATATTTTTTATCTTCCCTGGCCATTGCCTTTTTATTGTTACACCAATATGGCTATAAGCCTCTGCCTCAGAACTTGCTTTAACAGGAGGGTCGACAGTTCCAATACCTAACATTATAGGCCCCTCACTATAACCAGCTATTGGTTTTTTGTCAGTTATTTCATACTCCCCTAGTGGGTCAAACTTATCCTCCTTTGTTAACTCAAGTATTCTTTCTACATCCATAAAATATGTTTTCAAAGAAGCTGACGTTTTAAAATTAAATTCTGCCGTTACCTTTATATTATTGGTTCCTGTCTTAAGCTGCCCAGGTTCAAATCTACATTCAAAACCAATCTGATCTAATTTTTGAATCTTATAACCATTTTCTATATTTCCAAGATATTCAGGATTTGACAATACAGGAGGAATTATTTTTCCCTCAACATCACCAGACTCACAGCTCATATAAATATAGATTGGATCATCTAAAGTATTTGCCTTCAAATCACCCCATATAACAACCTGCTCATTCTCAAAAAATCTTTTATTCGCTGATTCTACATTCTCCAAATAAACACCTAACTGCTCTTCTTCACTCCCCTCAACTCTACCCTGGTAATAACCTCCTGTTGCCTCCTCAAGCCCACCTGTAACCTCTTTACCTATTTGGCCAGGGATACTTTTTAGTTTAGACCAAAGATCATCTAAAAAACTCTTAGCTTCTTCTCTTTCCTCAGGGCTCCCTTCCATTTGAGCATTAACATTAGCCCAGCCATAAGCTCCATCCACAAATGCGATAATATACAAGATAATAACTATGGCCATTACTATTTTGGCAAATGTGCTCCTTTTTTGCCCAATCGTATAGAATACTATAAATAAAAACCATATTGGAATTATAAATCTATTAGCTACTAATGGAGTCTCCTTCAAAAAACTAAAAGATTGCAACATACCAAAAACAAAAAAATCCACAATCAATAACACACTAATCTTATAATTTGCACTTGTAAATGGTTCATCTGGTTTCTTTATAACAAAAACCCATATCAATATAGCCATAACTATATGGTGGAGCCCGCTAAGTAACCCCCCTAAAGACCAGATTGCTGATAAAGTGAGTAACAACAAAACCCACGAAAGAAATCCACGCCTCTCTTCATCCGGCAATTTCAAGATTACAATAATCATTGATGCTATTAAAGAAATAATGCTTATCGAAACACCAAACATATTATAATCCAATGCAAAATGATTAATTACTATTAATGGAGCAAAAATCGCAAACAGGAAAAAACCAATCTTTCTGGACTCTGCGGCTTTTAACGCCAGGATAACAATTAATATTATCAATATATAAATAGGGATTATTATTTTAACCGCTAATTCAAAACCGCCTGTACGAATAGCACTAAGGATTATATTGTAATCTACCCCTCCAAAATGCCACCAAAAGAAATCAATTACCTGTAATGCTAAGGTCAAAAGCAGCCAAAAACCAACAGAAACAACATTTTTTTCAGCGCTTGCAGAAACACCACTCGTTTTTTCAGTTGAATTTTTATCATCCTTTCTTTTATCCATAAAACCTTTAACACTTTTACCTACCTTACTCAAAGTTTTACTTAAACTTGTTACAGCATCAGCTTCTTCTTCTGCAGCTTCAGCCCTAACCTCTTCAGCTTCTGCTATAGTCTCAGCTCCCTCTACAGTTTTATCAACCATTTTTTCTTCGTTTTGGTTACGCTTCCAATGCTTTCTTTTTACCCTTAAACCAACATATTCTTCCATCAAAATAAACATCATATACTTCTTGTCTGTTACCCGAAATGCCATCCTCAACCATTTTTAAAATATCAAAATATTTCAATCACCAACAAACAAGAACAAACCTCATTTTAATTCTCTTCCAACTCAATATTTACCTCAACTATATCAAGAGTTGTTTTAATTGGAGTTATTTTGATGAAATTATTACCTTCTTCAATCCAGTCATCTATATTCCTGTCATAAGTCTTGTCATCCTGGTTTATCCTGACTAAATGGTCATTTATGTTCAAATCAAGTTTCTTTGTCTTTTCATCATCAACAAACTCTATTCTTATAAAAGCATCATACTCACCATCCTCTATATCCTCGAAAGCTGTTGAATTAACCTCAAAATAATAGACAGCTTCAGGTACGTCTTTTTCCATAAAATCCAGCTTAATCTGCTCTATTGAATATGAGCCTTTATTTGTCTTAAAAATAACCTTATTCTGGCCGGCACTCACAGCACTTATTGGAACCTCCTGCTCATACCTGTCATTACAGGCAGGAACAGCTGAAAAAATATTCCTGTTATTAATAAAAACATCCAGAACACCAACAGTAGCTGTAGAAGAGCAATAAGGTATGAACTTTATCTCTACCTTCTCTAAATTCTTATACTCAGTATCAGTTAGAGTAAAAACATTCTGGCTCTCCTGCCTGCTCACATCAGTAATATCCCCTATTATCTTAATATTCTCTAAAGCATACTCATTAGTTGCCCAGAACTTGCCCCCTACACCATTAACACTGAACTCTAATTCATTATTAACTTTTAATGAACTCTTTCTCAGTTTTATTGGGTCTATATTCAGGCTGGCAATCTCATACTCATAAACCAATTCACCATTTAATTTTATAGATAAAATACCCTTCCTCTTAGGAGCAGAAAAACTCAAAACAACATTATTCGTAATATCTAAATCCTCAATACCAAATTTAATAATCTTAATCCTCTTATCAAACCAGCCATTTCTTACAGATATTGGATTCACAGTATCCAGTACTTGTGAATTCGTTGTTTCAAAAATATTCACATTAGGAATATCCTTGTCTCTAACCCTGCCGACAGGATCCAGCCTTCCGACATTCTCAGAAAGCAATACAATCGTATCATCTTTTGAACTACTGCCCCCCGCATAGTCACTCTCCTCTTCTAATAAGTCTTTTCTATCTTCTGTTGGCAGAAACAATATGTAAACTATAATAACAGCAGCAATTATTGCTACTAAAATAGCAGCATTCATACCGCCTCCTTGGGCTCTTTTTTTCATATGAATCACCTTTTTTGTGTTTATTTAATTATGTAGACTATTATCTAACTTTAATCAAATAATAAATAAATTTATATATAAACTTATTGTTTTAAAGGTATAATGAAACAATTATACCTGGACTTAAAGAAAGGAGCTGCAAAGCTCAAGATAGAAAACCTGGATGACCTATGGTATCTATCCCAAATAATTGATATTGGAGATCTTGTTAAAGGGAAAACTATAAGGAAGATAAAGATAGGAAAAGAAGGAGACAGAAAACAAGCTATAGTAAAAAAGCCAATTTTCTTAAAGATAAAGATAGAAAAGATAGAATTCAGCAAAACATCAGGCACATTAAGAACTCTGGGCATAATCACAGAAGGCCCGGAAGACATACAAAAAGGCGAACATCACACCTTCAACCTGGAACCTAACATAATCTTCACTTTAATAAAAGAAAGATGGCTGAAATACCAGCTGGACAGGTTAAAAGAAGCCTGCAAGGAAAAGACATCAAAAATCCTGATTGTAGTTATGGACAGGGAAGAGGCAAATTTCGCATTATTAAAAAAATACGGCTACGAACTACTGATTAATATAAAAGGAAAAGTAAAGAAAAAAGATGTAGAAGAGAGGTTAGAAGGAAACTTCTATCCAGAGATTATAAAAAAGCTTGAAGAATACGTAAAAAGATACAATATAGTGAAAATAATCCTGGCAAGCCCTGCTTTCTGGAAAGAAGACCTGATGAAAGAAATAACAAATGAAGAGCTAAAAAAGAAAATAATTCCAGCTACATGCAATTCAACAGGAAAAAACGGCATTAATGAAGTTTTAAGAAGGCCAGAAGTAAAAGCAGCCTTGCATGAAGATAGAATAGCCAAAGAAATAGGCTTAGTAGAAGAATTACTTTCAGAAATATCAAAAAACAACCTCGCAGTATACGGCCTAAAAGATACAGAAAACGCAGTCAATGCAGGAGCCATCAAAACTTTACTAATTACAGACTCTATGATCCAAAAAGCAAGAGAAAAAAACAGCTATGAAAAAATCGACAACATGATGAAAATAACAGATTCTATGAAAGGCTCTATAAACATAATCTCCTCAGAGCACGAAGGTGGAAAGAAATTAAATGGTTTAGGCGGGATAGCTGCTATTTTAAGATATAAACTGAATTATTAAATAAAGAAAATATTATATACTATTAATTCTGAGATAATCTAGTAATGGATATATTTGAATGGACTTTCAGTTCGAAGAAAAAAGAGGCACATTTACCTCAAGTAGAATCTCTAAAAGAATCTCTTAGAGACGAAACAAAATTATTTGATAAGTTATGGAAAGCGTATAGGAAAAAGAGACATTTTATTGAAGTAGCTGAAAAAGAAAGGATTAGTATTTTAAAAAAAGTTCCAAAACTGAATAATAAAATTTTAGATTCTTTTGCTGAGGTAATCAAAATAGATGATATTTTAGATGTGTTGGTAAAAAAGATTTTATACGAAGCAACTGAACGTTTACATCAGGTTGAAGGGAGCATATGGAGATTCGGAAAAAAACAAGGGCAAGTGTCGAACCCAAATCTAATCAGGCTTCAGGGAAGAAGAACACCATATAATATTGAGAATGCAAAATTAGCTATGTGGTCAATAGTAAAAGATGAAAAAAAATTAGTGGTTTTTACTGATTCTATGAGAAGTAAACTAGAGGTTGAATTCAAAAAATTAAAAGAAGTATATCTGGAGCTTAAAACCAGTTTGGAAGAACAGAATAAACAAATACTAGGGCCAAACGGAATTTGGTGGAAAAAATTCGAAGAATTTTCAAAGAAAGAGCAGGAGATTTTTGCTAAAATAAAACGCATTATTTCCAATATAACAAATAAAATAATAATATTTGCCAGAGAGATTTCAAAGATAGATATAAATGAGCAAAAAATAAAGGGAGACCTTGGAACAACACAAGGAAAACAAAAAATAGGGGTGATGTTGATTCATGGAATTACTGCTAGCCCTAAAGATATGGGTGAATATTCATCTAAGCTTCAGGATGCTGGATTTATTGTATATAATGTGAGGCTTCCAGGTCATGGATATACAATAGAAGAGTTCTTTAATACTCCTGTAAGTGAAATTGAAGGTTTTTTGATATCTGCTTTTAAGTATTTTTATTCATACATGAAAAAAGTAAATGGTAATCTCAAAGGCTCTGGAAGGTTTTATGTTATAGGTAATTCAATAGGTGCTATGATGACTTTTCATATAATGGCAAAAAGACATCAAGGCAGTTATATATATCAAAGTATGGTTAAAGGTTTTATTTCTATTAGTGCTTGTTTATTTCCAGTTGCAGTAATGAAAATGAGATATAGGTTAATAGAACCTCTTTTAACTAGGTGGATAGTCCCATATGTTTATAGGTCTCTTGCTAATAGGGGGGATGCGATTATATATCATGATTTTGGTAAAATAGGTAAAATAATAAATGAAATTAAGTTGAGCAAGAGGATAAAGATTAACGATTCAAAGTTTCCATCTATTTTAAAAGAAAAGTTAAAACCTGTAATAATATCCGAAATAAAAGAAACAAAAAAGAGATTTTTAACAAAAGGAGAGCTAAACATATATCCAGCTGAAGCTGAGGAAGGTATAATAGACTTAGTAATAGAAAGAATATTACACAATATACGTGCGGGATTACCGCCTTTAACTGCAATGGATATCCAAGATATAAAGTTAAGGGCAGAAAGACAACAACCCCTTCCTGGTAGGTCGAGAAAAGCAATAGCAGATTTAGGGGTTTTAATATATGGTTTAAAGAAAGAGGTTAAACATATTAGCATACCTGTGTTTATAATACATGGGGTGCATGATACTATTGCCCATATTAAAAGTGCATATTATCTGAAGAACCATATTGGAACTGCAACTACTAATAGAAAAAAACCAGAGTTACTTCTTCTACCTAGATCAGGACACATTCCAACTATGGATTTTGATAAGTATGTAGTTTTTGAAAATAGTATACAATTCATAAAGAAGGTTGAAAAACAAGATGTGAAACTTCAGGCTGTTTTAAAAACCAAGATTAATGCAGCGGCGTAGTGAGCACTGGGGCTTAATTACTTAATTTTTAGGTAGTAGGAGGCGGAAAAAAGCTCAACGGCCTTGGAGGGATAGCTGCTATTTTAAGATATAAACTAAACTACTAAATCTACAAAATCTATTTGGCAAACCTTTAAATATACATTAATTCAAGAAAGTATCAGAGGTACTTATTATGTCCAAAAAACTTTTGAAGAATTTGCAAAAAGAAAAAACAATAACTTCTATGAGTCAGGAACATAGGAAGATTCCACCATCAAAAGAATTTAGAAAAAAAGCTTATGTTAACAGTGAAAAAGAATATAAGAAAATATATCAGGAATCAATTAAAGATCCTGCAAAATTCTGGGCAAAAAAAGCAGAAGAATTACATTGGTTCAAAAAATGGGACACTGTCTTTACATGGGACAAAGAGAATGCAAATTTCACCTGGTTTGCAGGCGGAAAAATAAATGTTTCATACAATTGCTTAGACCGCCACCTCGAAACACAAGGAGATAAAATAGCTATTATCTGGCAGGGAGAGCCGGAAGAAGATGTTCAGAAAATAACATACAAAGAACTGCACAAGAGAGTATGCAGGTTCGCTAATGTTCTAAAAAAGAAAGGAGTCAAAAAAGGAGACAGAGTTTGCATATATCTTCCAATGATTCCAGAAGCAGCTGTTGCTGTTCTTGCATGTTCAAGAATAGGTGCAATGCACTCAGTTGTTTTCGCAGGATTCAGCGCAGAATCACTTAAAGACAGAATTCTTGATTCAACATGCAAGGTTCTTTTAACCTCAGATGGCAGCTTAAGAGCAGGAAAGAAAATAGCTCTTAAGAAAATTGCAGATGAAGCATTAAAAGGGGTAAAATGCATCAAATCAGTAATTGTTGCTAAAAGAGCAGAAATAGAACACAATATGAAAAAAGGAAGAGACACTTATTGGGAAGATGAAATCAATGCAGAAGACATAAAGGACGAATGCGAACCAGAACAGATGGATGCAGAAGATCCATTATTCATCTTATACACATCCGGAACAACAGGAAAGCCAAAAGGAGTACTGCATACAACAGGCGGCTACTTAACATACGTAACCCAGACATTCAAGTATATATTTGATTATCATCCTGGAGACATCTACTGGTGTACAGCAGACATTGGCTGGATTACAGGACATTCATATATAGTATATGGACCTTTGTCAAACGGAGCAACCTCATTGATGTTTGAAGGAGTACCAACCTACCCTGATAATGGCAGATTCTGGCAAGTGTGTGAAAAATTCAAAGTAAATATTTTCTACACTGCACCAACAGCAATCAGAGCAATAGCAAGATTCGGTTTAGACCCAGTTAAAAAGCACGACTTAAGCTCATTAAAACTATTAGGCTCAGTAGGAGAACCAATCAACCCAGAAGCATGGATGTGGTATTATGACAATATTGGAAACAAGAAATGCCCAATCGTAGATACCTGGTGGCAGACAGAGACAGGTGGAATCTTAATCACACCTCTGCCTGGAGCAATAACCCTAAAACCCAGTTCAGCAGGCAGGCCTTTCTTCGGAATAGAACCTACAATCTTAAGGGAAGATGGCTCTGAAGTAGAAATTAACGAAGGTGGTTTTTTAGCAATAAAAAAACCATGGCCTGGAATGATGAGGACTGTTTTTGGAGACCATAAAAGATACAAGGAGACCTACTGGAGCAAATTCAAAGATATGTATTTTGCAGGAGATGGAGCAAGAATAGATGAAGACGGAGATTACTGGCTTATGGGAAGAATTGATGATGTTATCAATATGTCCGGTCACAGGATAGGTACAGCAGAGATCGAATCAGCTTTAGTATCTCACAAAGATGTTGCAGAGTCAGCAGTAGTCCCTTTCCCTCATGACATAAAAGGGCAGGCCCTATACTGCTTTGTAACACTTAACAAAGGTGTTGAAAAAACAGATGCTCTGAAAAAAGAGCTAAGAAAGCATGTTGGAAAAGAGATTGGCCCTATCGCAAAGCCAGACAAAATTCAGTTTGCAGATGCTTTGCCTAAAACAAGATCAGGAAAAATCATGAGAAGAATCCTAAAGGCAATCGCAGAAGGAAAAGATGACGTTGGCAATACAACAACCTTGGCAGACCCATCTGTTGTTGATCAGCTAATCCAAGACAGGCAATAATTTTTTATTTTTTTATTCATTTTATTTTTATATGGTCAAAAAAGATAACCTTGGAATTATCGAGAGAAACAACTCTGTCCTGTTAGTTATAGATGTACAGGAAAAATTCAAACCAGTCATTCTCAAATGGAACAACCTAACAGATAACATAAATAAATTAATAAGTTCATTCCAAATATTAAAAATACCCATTCTACTAACAGAACAATACCCAAAAGGACTGGGCAAAACAGTAAATAAAATTAAAAACACATTAAATAAATACAAACCAATGGAGAAAAGGGAATTCAGCTGTTTCAAAAACAAAGCTTTTCTAAAAGAATTAAAGAAACTAAAGAGAAAAAACCTGATAATATGCGGCATAGAGGCCCATGTCTGCATTATCAACACCCTACTAGATGCAATATCCAAAGGATTTAAGGTTCACTTAGTCATCGACGCAATCTCTTCAAGAAAGAAATCAGACCTAAAAATAGCTATAGAACGGGCAAAAAAAGCTGGCGCATTTCTAACAACAACAGAAATGGTCATTTTCCAATTGACAAAGACATCTAAACATAAAAAATTCAAAGAAATAAGTAAAATAGCAAAATAAATAATTTTTCACCCCACTTTTAGATTAAAACACTATATCATGATAAAATATATGTTCTTTTTACACAATATTTAAATATAAGCTATACTTAAATATCTTTAACTGTCATAACTCGGAAGTTAAAATTAGATATAACTAAACGCAAGTAACAGTACTTTACCGAGGTAAAAAAGCGTAACATATATTAAGTAGTACCAATTTTTTACCCTAATGAGAAGTAAAAACGCTTCTCTAAAAAAAGGGGGTGAATTTAGATGATTGTAAAAGAAGAATTTTTAAGTAAATTGAGGAGATATTTCGCATTAAACCTCTATGAGGTTAAGATATGGACTGCTTTACTCTCAAGAGGAGTTTCAACAGCAGGAGAGCTTTCAGACATAGCTGATGTTCCAAGGTCAAGAAGCTATGACGTTCTTGAAAGCTTAGAAAAAAAGGGATTTGTAATAATGAAGCTTGGAAAACCAATTAAATATCTGGCTGTTCCGCCGCATGAAGTTTTAGAGAGAGTAAAAAAGAATGTTAAAGAAGACGCAAAAAATCGTATAGGAAGATTAGAAGAACTAAAAGGAACAGAGGTTATTACTGAACTAAATGCATTGCATGATCAAGGCATAGAGCTGGTAGAGCCTGCTGACCTAAGCGGCTCTTTAAGGGGAAGACACAACTTGTATAATCACTTGGAACTAACAATAAGAAATGCTGAAAAAAACGTTACCTTAATGACAACAACACAGGGCTTCATAAGAAAAGTTGAAGGCCTAAAGCCAACTTTCGAAAAGATAAAGAAAAGAGGCGTCAAGATAAGGATAGCAGCACCAATAACTAAAGAAGCAATGTCCTCAGTTAAAGACGTAAAAGGATTAGCAGAAGTAAGGCACACAGATTCTAAAGCAAGATTCTGCATTGTTGACGGTAAAGAGCTTGTATTCATGGTTTTAAACGATTCAGAAGTACATCCAACCTATGATGTTGGTATCTGGGTCAACACACCATTCTTTGCAAGCGCCTTAGACGGTCTTTTTGACGTAGCATGGAAAAACATGAAGCCTGTTAAATAAGGCTTTTATTTTCTTTATTTTTCACTGTCTCAAGACGAAAGATTTATAAATCAAGCTCTACTACCATATATTGAAAATGAACATCCTAGAAAGATTGAACATCGGATTGAATGAGATTTTTCTAGATAGACAGTTATTCTATTTTTACTTTTGGTAGTCCTCTAAGCTAGTTTAAAGGCTTAGAAGGCGCGCATTGTTCAAATTTTTAGTTCTTTCAACACTTAAAAAGAACTAGATAGGAAAATCAAGAAAAAGAAAGCAAAGTTTTTCAAAACATTTAAAAATGACAAAAAATGAAACATACACTATACATTAAAAAAACAATAGTGAGGGTAAAAAAATGGTAGATGAGAAACTAATCCCCAGTCTCAAAAAAACAGCCTTGCAGGTAAGAAAAGATATCTTGATAGAGACTACTGAAGCACAATCAGGCCATCCAGGAGGTAGTTTGTCAGCGACAGACATCATGGTTTGCCTTTACTTCCATAAAATGAAGCATAACTCAAAAAAACCATTAGATCCAAACAGAGACAGATTCATACTAAGCAAAGGCCATGCCTCTCCTGCTTTATATGCATGTTTGGCACATTCAGGCTACTTTCCTGTTAAAGAACTGACAACCTTTAGGAAAATTGGCTCAAGATTGCAGGGCCACCCTGAAAGAACAAGATTGCCAGGAGTAGAGGCCTCAACAGGCCCTTTAGGCCAAGGCTTAAGCTTTGCAAACGGCGTAGCATTGGCAGGAAAGCTAGATAAAAAGGACTACCAGGTTTATTGCATGATTGGAGACGGAGAATCTCAGGAAGGAATGATATGGGAAGCCGCAATGAGCTCAGGACATTATAAACTGGATAATTTATGTGTTATCTTGGACCACAACCGCCTTCAGATTGACGGAGAAGTTTCAAAAGTAAAAAACATTGAGCCAATTGCAGATAAATTCAAAGCATTCAATTTTCATGTTATCGAGATAGATGGCCATAATTATGATGAAATCCTAAGCGCATTAGAAGAAGCAGACAAAATCAAAGGCCAACCAACAATGATAATAGCAAACACCGTAAAGGGAAAAGGAGTTCCAATGATGGAAAACAAAGCAGAATGGCATGGCAAAGCCTGCAAACCAGAACAACTAGATGAATGTCTGGGGAGCGTGTATTAAAATGCAGGAACAAGAAGCAACAAGAGATGGCTTTGGAAAAGGCATTGTTAAAGCAGGCAAAAACAAAGATGTTGTAGTACTTGATGCAGACCTTGCAGAATCAACAAGAAGCATTAAATTCCAGGAAAAATACCCTGAAAGGTTTTTTGATATGGGTATAGCTGAGATGGATATGGTGGGAACAGCAGCAGGATTAGCAGCTTCAGGAAAAATCCCATTTGCATGCAGCTTTGCTGTCTTTTCAACAGGACGTGCATATGGTGCAATGCGTCTAGCAGCAATCTCTAAATTAAATGTGAAAATTGTAGGCTCTCACACAGGCATCGGCACAGGAGAAGATGGAGCAACTCACCAATCAATCGACGACATTTCATTAACAAGAACATTGCCGGGAATGACGGTCATTCAGCCATGTGATTCATTAGAAGCTGAAAAAGCAACTCTGGCTTTAACAAAACAACAAGGTCCGGCTTATCTTAGACTGACAAGGTCCAAACTACCAATCATAACAAAAGAAAAAGACCCATTCATAATAGGAAAAGGAAAAGTAATGAAAGATGGAAAAGACATAACAATCATTGCAACAGGAGCATTAGTCCATCTTGCAATAGACGCAGCAGCAGAACTGAAAAAACAAAACATTTCAGCAAGAGTCATTAATATTCATACAATAAAACCAATTGACAAAAATTTAATAATAAAAGCAGCAAAAGAAACAAAGGCAATAATTACAGCAGAAGACCACAGCATTATAGGTGGATTGGGAAGCACAGTTGCAGAAATTTTAGCTGAAGCTCATCCAATAAAAATGAGCAGAATAGGAATTAACGATACCTTTGGAGAATCCGGAAAGCCAGATGAATTATACAAGAAGTATGGCTTAACAAAAGAAAACATAATCCAAAAGGCCAAAAAAATAATTAACAAATAAAGGTGAGAAAAATGGTTGGAAAACAAGTTAGAATGCAAAGAATAATGGATAGAAATACTGGTAAGACTGTTATAATCCCAATGGATCATGGTGTGACAGTTGGACCAATAAAAGGATTAGAAAATATGAAAGATACAATCAATAAAGTTGCAGATGGTGGTGCAAATGCTATTCTGCTCCATAAAGGCATTGTAGGGGCAGGTCATCGTACTGGAGGAAAGGATGTAGGTTTAATCATACATCTTTCAGCTTCAACCAGCGTAGGACCAGACCCAAATCATAAGGTCATTATCTGTAGTGTTGAAGAAGCAGTAAAGCTCGGAGCAGACACAGTATCTATACATGTTAATATTGGAGCAGATGATGAAGCAGAGATGCTAAAAGACATGGGAAAAATAGCCAGAGACTGCAACGAATGGGGAATGCCGCTTTTGGCAATGATGTATCCTCGAGGAAAGAAAATAAAGAACGAAAACGCCGTTGAAGTTGTTAAACTCGCAGCAAGAGTTGGAGCAGAACTAGGCGCAGATATTGTAAAAACAAATTACACAGGAAGTGTAAAATCATTCAGGGAAGTTGTTGATGGCTGCCCAGTTCCAGTTATTATTGCAGGCGGTTCAAAAGGCAATGAAGAAGATTGCTTGAAGATGATAGAAGACGCGATGAAAGCAGGGGCAGCCGGCGTAGCAATGGGAAGGAACTCATTCCAGCACAAAGATCCAACAAAATTCGTTAAAGCTGTTTGCTCAGTTGTCCATAAAGGAAAGACATCAAAAGAAGCATGTAAATCATTAAGGTGAGAATAAGATGAAAAAACTATGGATTAATGTACCTAAATGGGATAAGAAGATAGTTACGACTGCATTAGAAAGTAATGCAGATGCCCTATTAGTTCCAAAAGGCTGTACTAAGAAAGTAAAAGAACTGGGGTTGATAAAAACAATCAGCCAGGATGGAGACTTGAAGCTTGGAAAAGACGTAGTAATCATAACAATCAACAGCAAAGAAGACGAAAAAAAAGCCTTAAAAGAATCAAAATCAAAGATAGTAATTGTAAAGACAAAAGACTGGACAGTAATCCCTTTAGAAAACCTGATTGCACAGACAAAAGGATTAATAGCAGAGGTAAAAAACTCAACCGAAGCAAAAACAGCAATTGAAACATTAGAAAAAGGAGTCGATGGAGTCTTGTTAACAACCAATAATCTCAATGAAATAAAGAAAACATCATCATTAATCAAAAGCTCAACAGAAAAGCTCCATTTAGTCAAAGCAAAAATAACAAAAATACAGGCAGTAGGAACCGGCGATAGAGTTTGCATTGACACATGCACAAACATGAAAATTGGACAGGGTATGCTCGTCGGAGATTCAAGCTCAGGAATGTTCCTTGTACATTCAGAATCAGTTGAAAACCCCTATGTTGCACAAAGGCCTTTTAGGGTAAATGCATCAGCTGTTCACGCTTACATAAAAGTTCCAGAAGGTAAAACCAAATACCTATCAGAAATAAAAACAGGAACAGAAACATTAATTGTAGATGCAAAAGGCAATACTGAAATTGCGATTGTCGGAAGAACCAAAGTAGAGAAAAGACCATTAATGGTATTAGAAGCCAAAACAAACAATAAAAAAATATCATTAATACTCCAAAATGCAGAAACAATCAGGTTAGTAAAACCAAATGGAAAACCGATCTCAATTGTAAAACTAAGGAAAGGAGATGAAGTCTTAGCATATACAGAAGAAGCAGGAAGACATTTTGGGATGAAGATAAAGGAAACAATCACTGAAAAATAATCAGGGGTGGTTATAACATAAAATGATTGCAATACCAATAGTAGCTCCTACAACAAATGGAGCTTTAAAAGATATGAGAATGGCAAAAATTGCCGATATAATAGAGTTAAGGCTAGACTTCATAAAAGACATCAACGAAAAAAACCTAAAGAAATTACTATCAAGCACTACAAAAAAAGTAATAGTAACCGACAGAAAAAAAAGACTCAATTTACTCAAAGAAGCAATCAAACTAAAAGCAGACCTTATAGACTTAGATATTTCAACAGGAGAAAAAATAATTAAAAAAATAATCCAAAATAAGAAGAAAACAAAAATTATCGTTTCATTCCATAACTTCAAAAAAACAAATAAGAAGGAAATAAGCAAAAAATACAATCAAATAAAGAAATTAAATCCAGACATAATTAAAATAGTTACGTCGGCAAATTCAATAAATGACAATATAGTGATATTTGATTTAATTAAGAGGGCCAAGAAGGACAATAAGAAAATTATTGCTTTATGTATGGGCGAAAAAGGACAAATCAGCAGAATATTAAGCCCATTATTCGGCTCAATGTTAACCTTTGGCTCTTTAAGACAAGGAAAAGAATCAGCTCCTGGTCAGATAACTGCTGAGAAATTAAAAAACATTTACAGGATAGACAAATTAAATAAACCAAAAATCTTCGGATTAGTTGGAAATCCTGTAAGCCATAGCAAAGGAATTATTATACACAATCAATCATTCAAAAAACTAAAGCTAAACAAGATTTATGTAAACTTCCTGGTCGACAACCTAAAACAATTCATGAAAGAATTCAGGCCAATAATATCTGGCTTAAGTATAACCATACCTTTCAAAAGAGAAATAATGAAACATTTAGATAAGGTAGATTCAACTGTAAAAAAGATTGGAGCCGTAAACACTATAATAAAGAAAAACGGAAAATTAATTGGCCTTAACACAGATTTAACAGGAGCAATAAAAGCAATCGAAGCAAAAACAAATATCAAAAACAAAAAAACCATCATGATTGGAGCAGGAGGGGTTGCAAGAGCCATTGCCCACGGCATAATACAAAAAAAAGGAAAACTAATAATATTAAACAGAACCAAAAGCAAGGCAAAAAGATTAGCCAAAGAATTAAAATGCAGCTCAGGAGGATTAAATAAATTAAACAGCTTAAACAACGTGGACATAATCATAAATGCAACATCAATTGGAATGTTCCCAAATATAAACAATACACCAATTAAAAAACAAACATTGAAAAAGATAATCAACAAAAAAACAGTTGTCTTCGATACAATATATAACCCCCAAAAGACGAAACTTTTAAAAGAAGCCAAAGAACTAGGTTGTAATATAGTGGGGGGTTATGATATGTTCATCAATCAGGCTAAAGAACAACTCAAAATATTTACAGGGAGGCAATTAACATGAAATTAGTTGTAGAAAAAACAGAAAAATTAGAAGGAGAAATTGTTATTCCTAGCTCCAAGTCCCATACCATACGGGCTGTAATAATCGCTTCATTGGCAGAAGGAACATCAAAAATCCTTAACCCTTTAAAGTCAGATGACACAATGGCTGCAGTAAATGCCTGTAAAGCCTTAGGAGCAAAAATCGATACAAAAAATGAAAAAGAATGGGCCATAGAAGGAACAAACCACAATTTAAAAAATCCAGAAGCACCACTTAATATGGCTAATTCAGGAACATCATTAAGGTTAATATCAGGAATAATAGCAGCTTTATGTGATTTTGAGGTTCAGCTTGAAGGGGATGACTCATTAAGCACAAGGCCAATACAGCCTCTGCTTAAATCACTCAATGAACTAGGTGCAGAAGCCCTTTCCATTAATAATGATGGTTATTGCCCAATAAAGCTCAAAGGAAAAATGCAGGGAGGAACTACAGAAGTTATAGGTATAACATCACAATACATATCTAGCCTGCTACTTGCCTGCCCTTTATTGGAAGAAGACACCAAAATTACTGTTGTAAAACCAAATGAATTAGCATATATTAAAATGACATTGAAATGGTTGGATGAACAGGGAATTAAATACGAAGCATCAGAGGACTTAACCAAATTCAAAATATCCGGAAATCAAAAATACAAAGCTTTTGAAAAAACAATCCCTGCAGACTGGAGCTCAGCAACATTCCCCTTAGTAGCTGCAGCAATCACACAATCAAATGTCCTAATAAAAGGCCTGGACATTAATGATGTACAGGGAGACAAAGCAATAATAGATTACCTGAAAAAAATGCAGGCACAAATAGAAATTGAAGAACAGGGAATAAGAATTAAAGGCAAACCATTGCAAGGTTGCGAGCTTGACATAAACAACACACCAGATGCCCTTCCCGCATTGTCAGTCTTAGGATGTTTTGCAGATGGCACCACAACATTGCTTAATGTTGCTCAGGCAAGAATAAAAGAAACAGACAGGATAAAAGTAATGGCAGAAGAACTGTCTAAGATGGGTGCAGATATTAAAGAAAGAGAAGAAGGCCTAATAATTCACAAAAGCCAATTAAAAGGAAACAGGGTAAGAGGCCACAATGACCATAGAATTGTTATGGCATTAAGCTTAGCAGGATTGATAGCAGAAGGAAAAACAGAAATAACAACAGCAGAATCAATCGATGTAACATATCCTACTTATGTAAAATCAATGAAAGCTCTTGGAGCTAAAATGGAGGTTGTTTAAAATGATGGGAAACACATTCGGAAGGTTATTCAGGATTACAACATGTGGAGAATCCTACGGAAAGGGAAAAGGCTCTGGCCTTGCAGTTATAATAGACGGAGTGCCGCCTGGGTTAAAAATAACAAGAGAAGACATACAAAAAGAACTGGACAAAAGAAAACCAGGCGTAGGAAAACTTAACTCACCAAGAAAAGAATTAGACCAATGTGAAATATTCGCAGGATTCGGCCAGGACGGTGTAACAACAGGTACACCATTAGGAATTATGATCTACAATGTAGACACTCAAAAGGTTCATATTGACCAATATGGGCAGTATAAGGACTTATTCAGGCCAGGCCACGCAACATATCCATTTTTCCTTAAATACGGCGATGCACAAGATTGGTGTGGAGCAGGAAGAGCATCAGGAAGAGAAACAGTAACAAGAGTAGCTGCTGGAGCAGTTGCAAAGTTCATATTAGCTAAAGAAGGAATAGACATCATTGCATACACAAAACAATGCATGGATATTGAAGCTAAAGATATTTCATATGCAGAAGCAAAGAAAAACTACAGAAAGAACGAAATCAACTGCCCTGATTTAGCTGCAGCCAAGAAAATGGAAGCCAGAGTCCTGGAAATAAAGAAAGAAGGAGACACAGCAGGCGGAATTATAGAATTAGTAATCCATAATCTTCCCGGAGCATTAGGTGAACCTGTATTTGATAAAATTAGCGCAACATTATCCCATGCGATTATGAGCATAGGCGCAGTCAAAGGAATAGAATTTGGAGCAGGATTTAAATGCGGAAATATGAAAGGCTCTGAATTCAATGACCAGCCTTGTCTAACCAAAGAAGGCAAAATCAGGTTTAAGACAAACAACTCAGGCGGAACATTAGGTGGAATGACTATTGGAGAAGATATAGTAATGAGAATTGCAGTTAAGCCAACACCTACAGTATCTGTCAAACAAACAACAGTCAACATGAAAACCATGAAAGAAGAAGAATTAGATCCAGTTACAAGGAGAGACCCAACCTTATTGGCAAGAATCTATGTAGTTGCAGAAGCAATGGCAGCATGCGCAGTTCTTGACTCTTTGTACATGGCAAGAGCATATGACGGCATGGCAAAACTGGATAAGAAATGGCTGAAGCTTAAAGAAAACAAGAAATAAAATGCAAGAAAAACCAACAATAGGGATAATCGGAGGAACAGGCCACATGGGCCAGTGGTTTAAGAGATTTTTCGAAAAAAATAACCACAAGGTCCTTATAGCTAGTAGGAAGACTAAACTTAAGCCTGAACAATGTGCAGCCCAATGCGATGTAGTGATAATTTCAGTTCCAATCTCTGTTACAAATAAAGTAATAAAAGAACTAGCACCTTATGTTAAGGAAGATGCTTTATTGATGGACATGACATCATTAAAAAAGGAACCTGTACAGGCAATGTTAAAAAACACAACTGCAGCAGTCATAGGCACACACCCTGTTTTTGGGCCTTCTGTTAGTACAATTAAAAACCAGACAGTTGTACTTTGCCCTGCAAGACCCAAAAAATGGCTGCCCTGGCTTAAAAACATCCTGGAAAAGAATGGCGCTTTAGTCAGGATAACAACCCCTGAAAAGCATGACAAAATGATGTCTATCATACAGGGCATAACCCATTTTTCAACAATCTGTGTAGCGCATACATTAAAAAAACTGGGAATTGATGTTGCAGAAAGCCTGCGTTATACTTCCCCTATATACAAACTAAGAATGGACGTAGTTGGAAGATTACTCAACCAGGACCCCGAGCTTTATGCAGATATAGAAATGCTGAATCCTGAAAATAAAAAAGCAATGGAAGAATACATTCGCTCAACAAGAGAACTTATCGGAATAATCAAAAGAAAAGACAGGAACGAGTTTGTTAAGTTCTTCAAAGAAGGCGCAGATTTCCTTGGCGACTTCAAAAAAGAAGCAACAGAGTATTCAGATTACATAATTGAACAATTAGTTAAGAAAGGAAAGGTCGAAAAAAAATGAGAATAGCAACACTAGGTCCAAAAGGAACATTTTCACACGAAGCTCTTTTGAAGAGAAACAACAAAGCAGAAATTATCTTCAAAAGCACAGTTTGGGATATTTTCGAATCTGTTGACAGCAATGAAGTAGAGGAAGGAATAGTTCCGTTAGAAAACTCAGTATCAGGTACTATAGGTTTAACTCTCGATGCATTGATGGAATTCGATTTGAACATAATAGCAGAGATAATCCTGCCAATAAAACACAACCTTGTAGGTCATGATGGGGTAAAGGGCATAGATACATTATATGTACACCCTGCAACCTATGAACAATGTGAGAAATTCATCAGAAAAACCCTGCCAGGAGTAAAAATAATCCAGACAAGCTCTAATGCAGCTTCAGCTAAAATTATAGCCGAAAAAAAAGACAAAACCAAAGCAGCCATTGTCCCAACAGAAGCAATAGAAATATACAAACTAAAGGCAATAAAGAAGCATATGCAGGACAATAAATTCAATGTTACAAGATTCGCTGTCATAAGCAAAAAAGAAGCCAAAAAAACCAGCAGGGACAGAACCTCTATAGCTATCTACCCCCAGGTTGACAAGCCAGGACTGCTATACTCTTTATTAGGGGAATTTTCAAAAAGAAAGATTAACCTGACTAAAATAGAATCAAGACCTTCAAAAGGCAAGCTAGGCGATTATATTTTTTTCATTGATATGCAGGGCAGTAAAGAAGACGAAAATATAAAGGGAGCCTTCAAAAAAATAGAAGAGAATTTCTTCCTTAAGGTTCTAGGTTCTTACCCAAAAGAATATTAAAATGAACGATGAAGATAAATTAATCCAAACATTACATATCTATGAAAGAAAAGTTCTTGCAGTTCTATCCAAAGCAAATACACTATCAAAAATAGCCAAACAAAGCAATCTCCAGGAAATAGAAGCTATGCGTGGATTGCAATGGCTTGAAAACAAAAACCTTGTAAAACTAAGCGAAGACACAAAAGAAATTGTAGACCTTGACACCAATGGAAAAAAATACCTTAAAGAAGGGCTGCCAGAAAGAAGATTTCTAAAAGTAGTAAAAAAAGAAACACCTATTTCTGATATAATTAAAGATGCAAATCTCGAAAAGGATGAGATAAACATCTGCTTGGGTGTTCTAAGGTCAAAGGCAGCAATCACCATAAAAAAAGACAAAGAACTATTAATCTCATCATTGCCTCAAGCACAGAAATTACTTGAAAAAGAAAGCCTTGAAGAACAATTTCTAAAAAAACAATTCCCAATCGAACTAAAAGAATTAAAAGAAGAAGAAAAATTCACATTAGAAAATCTAAAGAAAAGAAAAAACATAATAAAGATAGAAAAAAAGAAAATAAAAAAAGCAGCATTAACAGAGCTTGGAAAAAAACTTCTCTCCAAAGGAATCAAATTAGAAGATACTCACGATAGACTAACCCCTAAAATGATTAAAGATTCTTCATGGAAAGCAAAAAAGTTCAGAAGATACGACGTTAAAATCAATGTTCCTCAGATATCAGGAGGAAAAAAACAGCATTATAGAAAATTCCTGGACGAAACAAGGGATAAGTTCATGGCTTTAGGCTTTAAAGAAATGTTCGGCAATTTAGTAGAAACAGAATTCTGGGATATGGATGCTTTATTTATGCCTCAATTCCACTCAGCTAGAGATATACATGGTGCTTATTATGTAAAAGACCCCAAATACGGCAGTGTAAATGAAAAACTATTGGAGAAAGTAAAAGCATCCCACGAAATAGGCAAAGGAACAATCAGCAAAGGCTGGCAGTATAAATTTGATATCAACAAGACAAAGCAGTTAATACTAAGAACGCAAGGAACTGCTTTATCAGCAAGAATGCTCGCTTCAAAACAGCTTAAAATCCCTGGAAAATACTTTGCGATTGCAAGATGCTTTCGTCCAGATGTTGTAGATGCAACTCATTCTCCAGACTTTAACCAGGTAGAAGGCATTGTGATAGAGGAAAATCTGAACTTCAGGCACCTTAAGGGATTATTAAAAATGTTCGCAGAAGAATTTGCTCAAACAGAGCAGATAAAAATAACTCCTGCATATTTTCCATTTACAGAACCATCTGCAGAACTGCATGCAAAACATCCAGAACTAGGATGGATTGAACTAGGAGGTTCAGGAATATTTCGTCCAGAGCTAGTTAAGCCATTACTTGGCTATGAAATTCCAGTATTAGCATGGGGCCTGGGCATAGACAGATTAGCAATGTTCAAACTGGGAATAAAAGATATAAGGGAATTATTTTCACATAACTTAGAATTTTTAAGAAACTCTAAAATAATCTAAAATGCCAACAATAAACTTTTCATTAAAAGACCTGCAGAATTTGGTAGGGAAAAAACTAACAATAGAAGAAGTTTCTAAACTAGTTGAATATGGAAAAGGCGAACTGGAAAACTACAGCAAAGAAGAAGACGAAGTTACAGTTGATTTTGGAGACACTGCCTTGCCATATCTATGGTCAGTTGAAGGTGTTGCAAGACTAATAAAAGGAATTTTAGGTTTGCAAAAAGGCATACCTAAAATAGAAATTAAAAAAGCAGATTACAAAGTTATTGTTGACGAATCAGTCTCAAAAATAAGACCCTATATAGCAGCCTTTGTTGCAAAATCCCATAAGGTTGATGATTACCTCATAAAACAAATGGTCCAGTTGCAGGAAAAACTATGTGAAAGCTATGGCAGAAGAAGATTAAAGATAGCCATAGGCGTCTACAGTTATGATAAGATAAAATTCCCGATCCATTATAAAGCAACAGACCCAGAATCCATTAAATTTACACCATTAGAATTCAAAAAAGAAATGACTCAGCAGGAAATCCTTGAAGAGCACCCTAAAGGAAAAGAATATGCATGGACTCTCAAAGGTTTTAAAAAATATCCTATTCTAATTGACAGCGCAGATGAAGTTCTCTCTTTTCCACCTATAATCAACTCAAACTTTACAGGAAAAGTCGAAGAAGGAGAAGAACACCTGTTTATAGAAGCAACAGGCAATGACTTAGAGGCTAATCTATTAGCAATGAATATAATGGCCCAGGCATTCTACGAAAGAGGTTTTGATATATACTCTGTTGACATCAAATACCCAGACAAGAAATTAACAACACCTTTAATATTCAAAGATAAAATAAAAATAACTCCTACTCAGATTAAATCATTATTAGGCTTAGAACTAAAAAATTCAGAAATAAAGCAGCTATTGGAAAAAGCCCAGTATAATGTTTCTACAAATATTCAAATTCCACCATACCGAAAAGATATATTGCATCCATATGATGTAATAGAAGACATCGGAATAATGTATGGCTATGATAATATAAAAGAACAACCCTTAACTTCATACACAATCGGAGAAACCTCTGATTTAGTAAGATTCAGAAACAAAGTTAGAGAACTTCTCTTAGGATTAGGCTTCCAGGAAGTTCTAAGCCCCATACTTACAAATAAAACAATCTTATACAATCAGATGAACACAAAAGACTTTGGAACTATCGAACTGACTAATTTCATGTCAGAGACTTATTCCTGCATAAGAACATGGATATTGCCCCTACTGGTTGATTTTCTGTCAAAAAACAAGCATATAGAATACCCTCAAAAAGCATTTGAGCAAGGCATAGTAACAGTAAAAAAAGGAAATGAAGTAATAGACTATGAACGTGTTGCAGTAGTTTCAGCAAATGAAAAAGCAGATTACACAGAAATAAGGCAGGCCTTAGATTATTTACTAAGAATGCTGAACATAGAATACACAATAGAAGAAGTCGACCATGACTCATTCATTCCAGGAAGGGTAGGAAGAGTCATTGTTAAAGATAAAAAAGTAGCTTACATTGGAGAAATATCACCAACAGTTTTAAATAATCATAGCTTAGAAGTACCTGTTGTAGGTTTAGAGCTAAACCTTACAGACTTATTTCAGGCAATAAATGAAAACTAAAGTCGTGTTTAAAAAAGGAAGATACGTAAAAACAAGAGCAGGCAAAGAAGTCATTAAAATAGCAAATTCTATTTCTAAAGCATTAAAACCATTAACCTACAGGCAGGAGATTGTTGGCAGCATAAGAAGAAAATCTCTTAAGCCAATAGATGTTGACATTGTTGTAATACCTCGAAGCAAAAACAAAATAGTACAATACCTAACTAAAAAAGGAAAATACCTCCAAGGGGGAGATAAAAGGGCATCATTCCAAATAAAAGGAGTCAAGATAGAGCTCTACTTTGCAACCAAAAAAACATGGGGGGCCCACTTAATGACCTACACAGGACCATTCCAATATAACATCGGCTTAAGAATGATGGCAAAAAGAAAAGGCTACCTCCTAAATCAATACGGCTTATTCAACAAAAAATCTAATAAATACCTTGCAGGCGCAACAGAACTCTCAATCTATAAAGCATTAGGTAAAAAATACAAAGAACCTGAATTAAGGGGAAAATAATAAGTTTTAAAAATAGAAAAGCAATCTTCTACTTATGCGACAATTGTATATACCATTTACAGAAGAACCACTTGATTTGGAAGCAACTTTAGAAGAACTTTCTTTCAAGCCAACCGTAAAAAAACTTTCTTTTGAACCAGAAAAACTCCCTTCAACTTGGATAAGGGAGTTTGATGGAAAGATAAAACTAAGAATAGACCTATATCCTCATACCCCTGGATGCTCGTATACAATAAGGGTTTCAACAAAAAATAAGGGTCCAAACAATGGACCTATAGCTGAAAGAAGACTAGCTGAGTTAGTAACAAGAATAAAAGAACATTATTCAACAACCATAGAAGAATGTTATGACCGCCCTAGAATTGAATAAAGTTAATTCTACCCCTACTTAATTTCAGCTGATTTCTTTTCTACCTTTTTAGTTGTTTTAGTCTCTTTCACTGCTGGCTTATCTTCCTTATTCTCTTCCTTTTTCTTAATCTTCTCTGTCTTCCCTTCAACAGCAGTTTCCTTCACTTTCTTCTTCCTTATTTTCCTAGGTCTTTCTTTCTTCTCTTTAGGCTTAGTTTCCCAAACATCTATCTTCAACTTAGAAAACTCAGTCTTAACATCCTCATGAGAAGCCCCTTTCTTAATGTCTATTTTTTTAGAAGTAGGCTCTAAATGAAATATATTGCATTTCCTTCTTCGGACATTGCCGTCTATAAGAACATAATTACCTTCCAGAACATCAACAATCACGCAAGTTCCTCCTGCGTCTCTACCAGCTAATTTCAAACAGATTCTTCCAATTTCAATCATTTTCATTCCTCCAATCTCTCATATTAAAGGCAAAGTCACCTTTTGCCAAAGAGATTTTATTGTTTTCTCGCTTTCTCAACATATAAGGCTCTTAAACATTTACTACACAAAACACCACCATATGGCCTGGTAGGCCTCTTCTTGATTTTAGCCATCTTCTTCATCTTATAAGGCCTTTCTCTGACAATACCCTTCAGAACCGCACCACATTTACCACATTTAGCTACCTTAGGCTTCCTAAACTTATAGTGGACTGTAGTTCTTCCTCCAGGTGTCTTTACAGATATCCTCCTTAAACTTCTCGATCTTTTTCTTGGTGCTGGCATTTTTATATTCTCCTTAACTAGCGAAAACTCAATACACTTTAAAAAGCTTTCTCAATCCCATACTGAATACGATTGATAATATAATATATGAACCTAACCACCCTAATTTCCATCCAAACAAATTAATGACTTTCATTTTATTATTATCAATACTTATCTGCCTTACAGTCTTATCCTTAATAATCTCAATAGTCTTAGCATAACCCTGTTCTTTAGTAATCAGCAATTCTTTTGTATAACTTTTACCATCTACATTATACTCAAGCAAATACTCTCCCTCTTCTCCTTTTAATACCCATTTAATCTCTCCATCACTTATTATTTTACTTAATCCGCCATCACTGCTAATACCTTCTGGAATAACCAATTCAACATTTCCTTTAACACCTTTATAAAACAAAACACTTGTTGTAAATTCCTGCCCTGGCAGAATAGGTTCATAAGCAAGGTTGGCACTCATCCATCCAAAAATCAAAATTATAGGTATAAACGTAAACAGCATACTTCTCATTGAATGGCTCATATACTTCATATTGGACTGCATTGCTTTCTTTTGCACTTCCATCATCTTTTTAGGGTCGCTTTTAAGCTCTTTCATCTCTTTCTGTAGTTCCTTCATTTCATCCTTCAGGTCTTTCATCAAGCTCTGGTTTGTTGTAAACTTGTAAATAACAGTTATAAGAAAAGTTATAAGAAACGCCATTATTACAACTACCCAAAGCATTGGCAACTCTAACAACGGGTCAAACACCGGACTTAATACACCTTCAAAAACCATTTTTCACTCCACCTCTTCTTTTTTATTATGTCATAAACTTCCGCATAGCAGGATACATATCCATCATATGCTGCTTAGCGATTTCTTCATATAATCTATAGATAATCATGACAGTAAGCAAAATACCAGTTCCTCTGCTTAAAGCGCCGCTTAAATCAGCAACTGCAGCCAAAAACCCTACTGCAATAGCACCCATTATAGTTAATGGCCATATGTACCTATTAAGTAAAGTCTCAAGCACTCTTTGATCTCTTCTAAATCCAGGTATTTGTAAACCAGAAGCCATCATCTGTTTTGCCTGTGATTTAGCATCCATTCCCGCTGTCTGAACCCAAAACACACTAAACAAAACAGCACCACCAATCATAAACAAGGTATAAACAACACCCTGAACTACCTGTGCTCTTGTAATAGAATGTGTCAAAATATTAGTCACAATCTGCGGACTTTGCAGCCAATAAACAAACCCTCCAACAAGCTGGCCAGATGATTCACTAAACCTTGCAAACATATTAGGCCCGAACCAGTTCTGCATTAATCTCCCCCATAACTGGAAATTAGCCATTAAAGCCGAAACTAAAATAACAGGGATATTAGATGTATAGATAAAAGCCAAAGGCCACCTTATTCCATGGCCTCGTATTCTTCCAAAGCTTAAAGGAATCTCAACCTTCATGGCCTGTGCATAAACTGCTAAGCCAAAAACCAACACTGTAGCAATCAAAGCAGCTAACTTAATTCCTGCAGTTGTAGGATCTCCTGCAGCCAAGGCCTGAAATAAAGCAGGTATTGCTCCGATAGAATATGTAACACCAGTCAAACCTCCAGGACCAGGCAGCCAATTAAAAGCCTGTACAAATATCTGTTGTGAAACACCTGCAGCAATAAATAATGAAATGCCAGAACCAAAACCCCACTTCGAAACAACTTCATCCATAAATAATATCAAAATACCTCCTAAAAACAACTGGAATGCAAGAAGCATCTGCAATTGGAAATACATAGGGGTTCCCATAAAAATTTCCAAGGGTGCTAAACCACCCATAAATACATAAATTATAGCTTCAAATATAATAAAGAAAATAGCCAATAACTTCTGTACACCCTGGAATGATTTCTTCCCCTCTGTTGTTGTCAAATCAAATTTTACAATCCCAGAACCATTCAATAGCTGCAAAACAATAGATGCAGTAACAATAGGACCTATACCTAACGAGATTAAACTTCCAAAATTAGCTGCTAATATAATAGAAAGATACTCAAATCTTGATAGAGCATTTTGGCCTAAACCAAACAAAGGCATTAGACCTAAAATAAAGAATATGATTAATGTAATTCCGGTCCATTTAAGTTTCTCCTTAAAAGATAACCTTTTTTGGGTTGGACTGGCAACCTCGGGAAGATTATTAAGTATAGTGTTCCAGACTGACATTTTACTCAGGAGATTTTACCTCTTTCGAAGCCCCCTTCTTCTGTTCCTTTTTTACAGCACCTAAAATAACTTCTCCGCCTGCTTTTTTCACTTTTTCAACAGCCTTGGCAGACGCACTATCCACCTTAATCTTAAGTTTGCTCTTGATATGGCCCTTGCCTAATAATTTATTATAACCCAATTTGCCTAAATCAACAATACCTTCTTTCAGAAACCTATCAAGATTTTCCTCAACATAATCTATATTAATCATATTAACCTCTTTCTTAAGGCCCTTTTTAGTAAAACCGTGCTTACCAAAATATTTTTTGTCTTTCCAGTGCAAAGTTTTCATCTGGTCTCCCCTTTTACCAGTTCCAGCCATACCTCGGCCTCCTCTGTTTCCAGCCCCCCTATGCTTCTTCTTACTACCCCAACCATGTGTATGGGAAGCTCTTTGCCTGCTGAACTTTGTTCTTTTATTAACAACCATTTAGATCATCCTTTTAATTAACTCATTAATCTTATCTGCCCTATAGCCCAAAGCACCATGTGCCTTGAAACTAACCTTAATCCCCTTTCTCCCAAAACCCTTCCTTGGAGGACTAAGCCTGAAAAACGGTTTAAGTTTTTTGTCATTAACTAAAATAAATTTCTTATACTCTATTTTGCCTTTAGCATCCTTCTCTCTGCCTCTATACTCCTCGCTTCGCTTCTCAATAAGTTCTTTGTAAGTTGCATCATCTATTTCACCATAAGTAACATAATCCTTAACCTTATTTATCATCCCCTTATAAGATGGATTATCCTCTACTACAACACAAAAATTCTTTCTGTATAGCCTTAGCAAACTAAAGGTATCTTTGACTTTTCTATTTAGATTTACATTTCCTCGAACTCTGATTATCGCTATCTTACTCATTTTCTTCTACCGTCTCTTCCTCTACTTTTTCAGCTACATTTCCCTCAACAATGCCTAATTCATCAAAATGCTTGCTGCTGGCTTTCATCTTCATCAAATTTCTTAAAGCACCAAAACAAGCAGAGATTAAATTGCTTTTTGTCTTTGTCTGCCCTTTTGTCTTCGACCAAACATCTTTGATTCCGGCTAATCTTAAAACCTTCTGGCATTCACCTTCAATACATAGGCCAGTCCCTTTTGGAGCAGGAATTAACTCTATAATACATGAACCTTCCTTTCCTTTAACAGCAAAAGGTATTGTATGAGGCTCTTTACATCCGCACTGCCAGCTCCCACAACCTCTTCTTATCTTTATCACATTTAACTTAGCCCTTCTTAGTGCTTTTTCCCGTGCAGGAACAGTTTCTTTGCTTTTTCCATATCCTAATCCAATATGGCCGTCATTATCTCCCACACAGGCATATATGGCAAAATGAGGCTTATTGCCTTCTTTTGTTTTTTTCTGTGTTTGCTTGAAAATTCTCCTCTGCCCACCACCAAATTTTCCTTTTGACTGGCCGATTAATAATAATTCAGTATCAATATTAGGCAGTAAAACATCTACAATCTCAGATTCTAATATAGTTAGACCTTTGTCTAATATCTCATCTATGTCTTTAATCTCCTCACTCTTAACCCTTTTACCTAATCCCGTTTTTGGTTTCCAGGCTACCTTATCCAAACCTGGTTTTCTCCTTACTTCTTTTACAATCTGTTTTTCTACGTTCTCTACCTTTTCTTCTTTAGTAGTTTCTTCTTTCTCTTCTGGTTTAGTTGCTTTCTTTTCTTCTTCCATTTTTACTTCCCCAATATCTTATTTTTTACTTCATCTAATTTATTAGCATCAAAATCTTTGATATGTTTTCCTTTTATCCTATCCTCTACAGGTAATATATCCTTTGAATGAGGAATATTCAATCCGCCATCAACACATCCCTTTAGTACAGAATAAATTCTTGAACCCTTAACAGAGGTTTGCAGTCCAATATCCAACACTAACTCTTGGATATCCTTCTTTTTTGCTTTATTTCCTATCAATAAACCCACAAGATAAGCCGCAGGAATATTTCCTTTATTACCATTATACCCATATTTTTTAAGTTCAGAAGAATGAGCAGATACTATAACTTTATCTCCATTTTCACTATACTCCACTACTTGAGCTGATACATTCTTAAGGCTTTTTCTTACCACTAACCTTGGTTTATTAGCTAATAAAAGCTTTAATCTTTTTCTATAGTCTGTTTTCCCTATTATTTTTCTCTTAAATCCAAACTTCATTTCTTACTCCTCTCTTCTAAATATAGCTTAATATGTCTCCTGCTTCTGAAAAATCCTCCTTTTGATTTTGAGTAAAACTCCCTATAAAGTTTATCATCAATAATCTTCTTCTCTTTCAATATCCTTAACAATTTTCTCTGGGCCCTTATCTTGTTCATCCATTCTTTCTTTTTTGGAATTCTTGCACCTCTGCTTCCTTTTCTTGAACCAGCTCCTTTTTGTTTCCCTTTTCTTCTTTGCACAAGTCTTTTCCTCGCTCTGCCTCTTGAAACGCCTTTTACAGGAATCTTTCTGATTGCCTTATCCTTTATCAAACCCTTGATATCGATCTTTGTTATTGCTTCTTTTATATCACTCAATCTATCAGGATCAAACCTCACTCTTTTCTTAGAGCACTTTAATATTCGGGCAGCAAGCCTTTTTTGATTATCTACTTTCATTTTTAAGCATCTCTCTTAGTAAGCAATTTGTCTTTCTCTTTTTTCTCAGCTTCCTTCTTCTCATCATCACTTATTTTCCCTTCTAATTTATCTTCTTTTTTCTTCTCTTTTTTATCTTCTTTTTTCTTCTTTTTAGCTTCTTCCTCTTTTTTCTTCATTTCCAGTTTTTTCTTCATTTCCTCATCTTTTCTTTTCAAATAATCATCAACCTTTAAGTTAAGAATCTTAATTCCCTCCTCTTTAGCCTTTTTTAATAATGAAATCTTGTTTTTCAAACCAACGGTACTGGATATGATAATTCCTTCTTTTTCCTTATCCACTTTGTCAAGCTCATTTTCATTATGTATCCTGATTATCTTCAATCCTTCTCTGCTTAGTCCCCTCACCGCCTTTGGACCGCCATAACCATTTGAAACCTTTTTAGCATGACCTCTATGCTTTAATCTTACCTTTGAGTGTAATCCCCTTGGTTTTACCCATCTTTTCCTTAATCTTTTTTTATGAAAGTCCTGTCTAACAAAACTTGGCTTTTTTCTTTTCATTTGTTTTCTTAATTCTAAAAGAGTCATTTTATTTCTTTACCCAATTTTTCAAAAATCCAGATACCATCCTGAAATATTCTTAAGTCATACTGGGTCCTTCTTACCAGTTGTTCTATATCTGCTGCAACCTGGCCAGCTATCTCTTTATTTGGAGAGTCCACAACAATTATGTCGCCTTCAACTTTCACATTAGCGCCTTCTTTTATTTTAAGCACCCTGGGTATCTTTTCTCCAAAAAAATTCTTTACAATAAACTCCGTATCTTTCACAGATACATTCATTGGAAAATGGCCTGAACATATCTTTAACTTATACTGGTAAGCTTCATTAGCGCCTTTTAACATATTTTTTATGTGTGCCTCAAATGTCCTGACCAGTTTTCCTTCCCTTTTTGTTGTTTTTAACCCTTTGATAACGATCTTATTATCCTCTTTGCTTATCTTGACATTTGGGTTAAACAGTTTCTTAGCTACTTCTCCTGCTTTTCCTTTTATCTTAACTATACCTTCACTTAACTCTACTGTAATCCCTTCTGGAACTTCTATTTCAGCTTTGATTTCTTTCTTTGATTTGGCCATCGAAACACTTATTTTTAATAGCAGAATGCTATTAACTTTCCTCCAGTATTCTTTTTCTTAGCTTCAGTATGAGTCATAATACCTTTTGGAGTAGACACAAAAATAATCCCAAAATCTTTAGCAGGAAGATATCTTTTTTCAAACTTTTCATAGCCATATTTCTTAACACTATATCTTGGTTTAATAGCTCCGCACTTATTCAGATTTCCCAATAAATTAACCTTGAGTAGATTGCCTCTTTGGGTAATAACTTCTTCAAATGAGCCAATATAATTATTTTCATTCATTATCTTAAGTACAGCTTTTATTATTTTAGAGGACGGCCTAATCACACATTCCTTTTTCCCTATCTTTTCCTTATTCAATATTGCCGATAAAGCAGTTGCTAATGTGTCATTCAACATTTTTTCACTCTCACATATATTTTTTAAAGCTTAATTTAGTAGCAGTTTGCCTAAAACACCTTCTACATAGATTAAGGCCATACTTCCCTATATGCCCTTTTGGGCTTCCGCATATCCTGCAGTGTTTTGTAGTAGGCCCGAATTTCCTTTCTTTTGGAGCATTATGTTTTAAAAATATCTTAAGTTTTACAGGTTTTACCTTTAATTGTTTGAAAACCTTTTTATAGTCTGAATAAGTCATTGTGCTTCACCTACATTAACATTAAATTTCTTTTTCATGAATTCTATTACCTCTTCTTTATTTATCTTATGTCTGTTGGGTATTTTTCTTTTCATAATCCTTCGTTTTTTAATCCTGAAACCTGCTCTTTCTAATGTTATACAGACCTCAAAACCCATTATTCCTATTTTAGGATCATATTTTATTCCAGGAATATCAATATATTCGTGAATGCCAAATGCTATATTGCCGCTTTTGTCAAACTGATGTATACCTAACTGATTGTCTTTAGCATCCAATAACCTTAACAAAATCTCTTCAGCCTTCTTTTTCCTTAATGTCAGTTTACATCCTATTGGCAATCCTGGCCTTAAGCCCCATGAAGGTATCCTTTTGTTAGTGAATGTCTTGACCGGATTAATCCCAGTAACGCTTTTTAAAAGTAACATCCCTTTCTCTAGCTTATTCTGGTCTTTACCTGCACCAACATTCAATGTTATCTTCTCTATCCTTATTTCCCTTATTGGATTCATTTTACTTTTTACTTTCCAAAGAGACTACTGGTTTATCCTTGCCAACCACGAAAACATATTTTTTCAATGTCTCAATCATCTCGCCCTTTTCATTTTTATATGTAATTTTGTTAGTAATAATATCTTCAATCTTGCCAATACCACCTACATGTTTTCCACCAATAAGGTAGATTGAACAGCCTTTTTCTAGTTTGATATTCTCTTTTATATCCTGCTTAGGCAAGCCAATAACAACTGTATCGCCTACCTTGTACTCGTCTTTCTCTACCAAAATATTTTTCCCATCATAAAGATTAAGCTGGGTTTTTTTCTTTACCTTACTCTTTCCTGTAATCCTGCATGGCTTAATAGTTGATTCCTTTTTATCAATAGCCATTATCCTAAGTTTTCCTTTTTCCAGAACAACCCTGTAATATTCATTGATCTTCTTAAATTCAATAACATCCATAAGTCCTACAGGGAACTTTTGCTCTTTTCTTCTAATGCCATCAATCAATACCTCAGTATCATGCAGAATTTTTTTAACCTCTTTTGAATTTTTAGCAATACCCAGTAAATCCCTTATTATTGAATTAAGGGATAGACTTAACTTGATTGAATGTGCTCCTGGGTTAGGCCTCATAATAAATATTAACCCTCTTCTCTTTATTTTCCATGATTTTGGAATTGCCAATCTTTTTAAGTGACTTTTCATTTTTTCTCCTTTGTACTCTTAGTTTTATTGCCTGATTTCCTGTCAATTATCTTTTGTCTCATCTTATCATCCAGATTCAGTTCAGTTATAATCAAATTTGATGGAGTTATAGGGTAAGTTGTTTTACTGCCGTCCTTTTTTGTTATCTCTATCCCGCTCAAATATACCTTTGTTTTCTTTAAATCAATCCTCTCAACATTGCCTGTATGTTTTTTGAATTGACCTCGCATTACCTTTACTTTGTCTCCTTTCTTCAACCCTAAATTTCTCCTACCATACTTCTTCTTTAATTCCTTCGAAAGATGAACATGAACAAACTTTTGTTTTATATGAAGGGGGGCATTATATCTATATTTCCTCTGCTTTCTTACCTGCTTGCTGCTCTTCCATGCTTTTGAAAATTTCTTCTTCATTATACTACAATCCTCGCCATTTTTGCAACGCCTGGCCACCTTTCAGTAGCCTCTTTGGCAATTGGGCCTTTGAAGATGGTTCCTTTTGGATTTCCTTTTTCGTCTTTAAGTACAACTGCTGAATTATCTTCAAATTTAACTCTCATACCATCCGGCCTTCTGTATTCTTTCTTTTGCCTTACAATTACAGCATAAACTGTTTGTTTCCTCATATCAGGCCTCCCTTTCACTACAGATGCCAATATTAAATCACCAACACCCGCTGCCTGTAATCTTCCTTTTACAGTCTTATTCATATAAACACTGCAAATCTTGATAACTTTAGCTCCTGAATTATCACATGTTTCAACCTTAGTTCCAACAGGCAGTGCTCTAGTTACTTTCGCTTTTATCGCTTGCATCTTCTTCCTTTATCCCAGAGGGATTCTTGGAATCTTTGATTCCATTTATCTCCTCTTTAGATTCTTTTCTTGTTTTGCTTTCCTCTAATGCTTCCCTTCTTTCCTCAAAGCCTTTTGCTTTTCCTAGATTTTCTATAACAACAAAATTCTTTGTCTTGCTTAAAGGTCTGCACTCGGATATTCTGACAATATCGCCGTCTTTTGCATTAACACAATCAGGATTATGGGCTTTTATCCTTGTTCTTCTCTTTTCATACCTTTCATACTTAGGTAAAAAATATCTTCTTTCAAACTCTACAGTAATTGTTTTTTGCATTTTTGTAGATATTACAACACCAGTAAAGATTTTTCCTCTGCACTTTAAACTACCATGAAAAGGACATACTTCATCTTTGCATTTTTTCTTAGGCAATTTTACTTTAATACCTATACTTTTGCTTTGTTTTTCCATTTTTTTCAACTCAGTTTATTGGACTTCTATTGTCTCTGAAGCAAAACCAGACTGAACCAATATTTCCTTTACCTTTTGCTTATGGTCTCCCTGCAGCTCTATCCTTCCTTCTTTTGCTGTTCCACCGCAAGCAAATTGATTTTTCAGTCTCTTGGCCAGATCTTTCAGATTGATTTCTTTTTCATCAATTCCTTCAACAATCGTACTTAATTTGTTGAATTTCTTTTTCACTATCTTCACTATTATCTTCTGGCTCTCTTTTGCTATTGTTTCACAAACACATAGCTCCTTTGGCAAACCGCACTTAGTGCATATTTCGCTCATGTTTTTTTATCCACCTCTTTGGGTTTTTCTTTTTTAATATCCATATTTTTTTCATTAATGATTGTCAATATTCTTGCAATATTTTTTTTGACTTGTTTAACCTGACCAGGACTTTTTGGAGTAGTGCCTGTTGAAATCTGAGCATTAAGTTTGATTCGTTCTTTCTTTAACTCTTCTAATTTAACTTTAAGGTCCTCTTTACTCATCGACCTTATTTCCTTTGCCTTCATCCTTTTCCTCCTTCATCCCAGCGGGATACTTAGAATCTTTGATTCTATTCACATCTTCTGTTTTCTTTTCTTCGGCTTCTTCCTGTTTTTCTTCCTTGATTTCAGGAACCTTTTCTTCAGAGTCCTTTATTTCTTCTTTTTTTGCCTTCTTATTTTTCCCCTTTTTTGTTTTTGCCTTCTTTGTACTCTTCTTTTTCTCGTCTTTAGTTTCTTTCTCTTCTTTTTCACTTCCTTCTTCTTTCACTTCCTCAATTACTTCTTCCTTCTCTTCTAAAATCTGAATATCATCAGGCAGTTTAATATCAGCTGGCATTATTGATAGCTTAATCCCGACAACACCAGATTTTAATTGCGCAGAAGCATGAGCTCTATCTACACCTTCAATTGCAACATCTCCGCATTTTCTTAGATAACCAGAATAAAATCTCCATGACTTAGCTCTAGAACTTGGTACTTTCCCATTTAATATGATTTCAACACCTAAAGCACCAGACTCCATCACTCTGGTCATGATCTTATGCCCTATACCTTTGAAATTTTTAGTTCCAAACCTTTCCAGATAGCCGGCAATATTTTCAGCCATTATAGATGCGTTAAGACTCATATTTTCTACTTCTGAAATTTCTATCTGTGGATTTTCTAATTCAAATTCTTTTTTTAAATTCTTGGTTAATTGCTTGATATTCTGCCCTTTTCTTCCAACTACTAACCCGGGCCTTGATGTGTGTACAATTATCTTCTCCCCTAATGGGGTTTTTTGCACTTTAACATGACTTAAACCAGCATTCCTCAGGCTATTTCTGACATATTCCTGAATCTGGAATTCCTTTATTTTTTCAGTAACAAATTTTCTTTCTATCATTTTTGCTCTTCCTTCTTTATTGGTTTATTTTCTTTAACTTGTTCTTTTTTAACAGATTTATTGGATTTCTCATCAACTTTAACTACAGGTTTTTCTTCTTTCTTAGGGGCATTTGTTTTTTTAGTTTGAGCTTTCCCCAAGCTTTGCTTGGTGGGTTCGGAACTTTGTTCCGAAGAGCTCGAACTATTGGGTACAATAGTTTCATTTGAAGGTTTCTTAGCTTTCTCTTCAACCTTAGCCTCTTTCTTTGCAGGTCCTTTCTTTCCCTTTTCTTCTGTCTTCTTCTCTTCAACAACAATCTCTATATGTGTTCTTTTTGCTTTTCTTCTTCTCTGTCTGCCATAACGCCATGGCCTGCTTGCCAAATGCGCATTTATATGAGTAATGGATAAATTTGATGTATTAAGGCCCTTGAATTGTGCATTCGCCTCTACTGATTCTATTAATTTGACAATCTCTATAGCTGATTTTTTAGGATATCTCCCAGGCCCTATTTTTCTTTTATGGCTTAAATCCTTGTTGAATATCTTAAATGGAATTGCCTTTTTCCCGTCAATAACGTCCTGCAATATTTTTTTAGCTTCACTTGTACTTTTCTTCTTAATAAAATTACATATCTCAATACTGAACTTTGTTGATATAGGTAAAGCTCTTCCAGCTACCCTGGCCATATTTTCCTTGTTATAATCCTGTTTTACATATCCGTATTTCATCTTTATTTGACTGATAAAGCAGAAGAGCTTCTTGTAGCTCCGATTCCCGGAGCAGAATGCTCTACTTTCTTTCTTGTAATAACAAACTCCCCTAAATAATGGCCAATCATCTCATCCTGTATCATTACAGAAAGGAACTCTTTTCCAGTATGAATCCTTATTGTTAAGCCAATCATCTCAGGTAGTATGATCATATCCTTGCAATGAGTTTCTATATTGCTCTTTTTTGCCCTGATACGCTTTAGTAATATTTTTTGCTGTTCAGTAAACCCTCTTTTTAAACTTCTCCTTTCTCTTGCTGGTAAAAGTAAAATAAAATCATTTAAGCTAAGCTCCTTCAGTTCTTCTAATGTTTTTCCTCTGTAAGTGAATTCTTTCTTTGCCATTCTAACTTCCCCTCTTCCATCCTGTTCTTTTTGCAGCTATCTTACCAACCTTTCTTCCTGGAGGAGCATCTCTTGATACTGTTGATGCCTTTCCTTTACTTGAAGAGCTTGAACCACCAAATGGATGTGCAACAGAATTCATTGCAACGCCAGATACCTTGGGGTATCTCTTGTTTTTCCCCCTCATAGCATGATACTTGAATCCTGCTTTTAAAAATGGTTTTTCCGTTCTTCCAGAGCCTGCTATCACACCTATAGTTGCCCTGCATTCAGGATTAAATTCCTTTTCCTTTTTTGAAGGCAATAATAAAACAACCTTGCCTTTCATCTTAGATGTTACTTTTGCAGACGCTCCTGAGGACCTGACAAATTTCCCACCATCGCCTGGTAATCCTTCAATATTATAGACAGCAGTTCCTTCAGGTACATCTTTTAGAGGCAGAACATTACCTACTTCGATTGGTACTTCTCCACCATTCACTACCTCGCTGCCTACTTTGATGCCTTCTGGAGCCTGTAATAATGCTTCTTCTCCATTTTCATATTTAATTTCAACTAAAGGAGCACTATGTCCCGGACAGTTAATAATATCTATTACCTTGCCTACTGTCGCTTCTTTAACATAATTACCATAAGTTGCCTTTCCTTTATATCTAAAACTAGGAGCCCTAAATGTAGATGAGCCTTTTCCACGTCTTTGTTGAATTAAAGGTTTTCCCATTTTACATCATCCCTAACTGTGTTGCAATATCAATTGCAGGAGTTTCATCTGAAAATTTAACATAAGCTCTTTTTTTGCCGTCAGGAGCAATTAATGTATTTACTTTTGTAACTTTTGCTTTGAACATTTTTTCAACAGCTTCCTTTATATCTTTTTTATTTGCTTTTCTATCTACAACAAACAAAAGCTTATTCTCGCTTTCCATTAATCTAATTCCCTTTTCTGTTGACAAAGGATGTTTTATTATTTCATACATATCCATTTTAGCATCACACAAATAATTTCTCTTTTTCTAATATTTTAACAGCATCATTGCTCCATAATGTTAATCTTCCGGGAATTGTTCCAGGAGCCAATAACTCAGCATTAATATTCTTAACTTCGCAAATCTCAATTCCAGGTATATTTGATGCAGATTTCATTAACTTGCAATCTTTCGAAACAACAAGTAAAGGGCCCTTTTTCTTTTTGTATTTTCTTCCCCTCATTGTACCTTTTCCAGCTCTTATCTTTTTCTGTCCGCATCTTATTAATTCTTTATCTAATCCTAATTTCATTAAAACATCTTTCACTTTCTTTGTTTTGTCTATATTCTCAATAGCTGAATCAATTATCAAAGGATAATTACCTGTAACTTTATGGCCTCTTTCTATAACAACATCTTTATTTACAGTAGCTGCAATAGCACTTCTTATTGCCGTCTTCCTTTCTTTCTTGTTTATTTTTTGCCACCATATCTTTTCTGCTTTTGGAGGATGTGACCTTCTTCCACCAACTGTTCCAGGAGAGAATGCGCCTTGCCAGTTTATTCTTGTTCCTCTTCTTGAAAGTATCTTTCTACGAACTCTTGAAGCGCCAGAACCATATATTCCCCTGTAAGCATGCCTTCTCTTTGATATTAAAGAAGATGATCTCTTACCTGCATCAGGTGAAGCACCATACGCTTGCCTTTTATGTGATCTAATAACCAAAACAGCCCTCTTTATTAAATCAGGCCTTAACTCTTCATCAAACTGCTTAGGCAGTTTAACTTTTCCTTTCTCGTTATTTTCTAAATCTAAAATTTTGACTTCTATCATTTTTTCCCTCTTAAAAAATGATGCTTAAAAATCTTTGATTTTTTTTGCATTTTATTGAACAACCTGTTTTATAGCCGGTGCTTCTTTTGGTATATTTCTATTTGGCCTTATTGCTGAATTAAACCTGATTAATCTTTTCTTAGGGCCAGCCACAGAACCTTTAACTAGGACATAAGTATTTTTAACAACCCCATATCTCCTAAATCCGCTTTTAGAATTTATCTCCTCTGATTTATCTCCTATTTTCAATAACCATTTATTATATTCTGTTCTTTGGAAATAACCCATCTGGCCGGCATGAGGGACCTTCCACATTATATTTACCTGCCCTTTCCATCCGCCTAATGAGCCTGGATTTCTTATGCTTTTCTCGGATTTATGGCTTCTTCTGCCTATTCCAAATCTTTTCATAGGCCCCTGTAATCCTTTACCTTTAGTTATAGCATGAATATCAATTTGGGCGCCTTCTTTGAATGCATCTTCTATCTTGATTTCTTTTCCCAGAATGCTTTTAGCATAATTCAATTTCTCGTCTTTCTTTCCGCCTATTGCCATTTCAAACAGCTCTGGTTTCTTTTTTCCAATGCCTGTTAATTTAGGCTGAGTATATACAACTAAAGTAATATCATCAAAATCCTTAACATCTTCTATTTTCTTATTTTTGTTTTTAGGCATAGTTATTCTTCTTGCTAGCTCTTTATCAAGCTCTTGAGCAAAAACATCAGAAACAACTTTTAAACCATCAGTGGTTTTTTTGTAAAAACGGATAGAAGCAGCCTTTAAAGGAGGACATTCAATGATTGTCGCAGGACAGGAAATTGTTTCCCCTTTGGTCATTGAATTCAGGTCATTGTCTGTAATCATCAGATGAGCCATACCCACCTTATAACCCCCAAATCCTAAAAGCTTAGCCTCTTTTTCATTAGACCAAGCTCTAACTTTAGCTATCTCTCTCTTAGCTCTCTTTCTGGGATAATACGCCAGACTTCCAAATCTTGGTCTTCTTATTGTTGGCATTTTTTATTGTGTTTGCGGTACTCACCCCACGTACGAGACAGCATAGCCTCATTTAGTGAGTTTGTATGTTAAAAACAGCCTTTTATTAAAGCCTTTAATAGAAATTAATTCTAATTTTGTACTGAAAAGGCTCCTTTTCAGGCTAATTTACCATGTACGTAATAATCTTAAGTACACCCTATCTTGAGGGTTATTGAAAGTATATAACTCTTTATAAACTTTACGGCGTAGCCGTAACGGTTTAGAAAATCTTGATTTTCTAAAATGTTACTGAGGATTACTCTTATTTATCTATAAAATGTCCAGAATCAACTTTTTCACACTTATTCCATCTATAAACCCTACCATTCATAGCTATGTAAACCCCTTTAGAAAGTACATTAATTGCTCCTACAGCCAAGCCTATGTTAAAGTCGGCATCTGTGTTCTTGAATGTCTCTGGTTGAGCTGCTCCAACTAATACAATAACTTTATCTTTTATCTCGCTCAATTTCTTTGCAGTATCTATCATAGTATCCGTACCATGAGTTACTATAATCTTATCATTATCAAGGTCATTACAAGTATCAAATATAAGTTGCCTATCTTTATCAGTCATATCCAGACTATCTTTCTTCAAAATTGAGATAATATCAAATTCAAAATTTGGATCTGCTTTCTTTAGAATGTTGTTTACCGAAGGGCTTACGACCTCAAAATTGTACGTACCTTTAAGTTTGGAATAAGTTTTATCTATTGTTCCCCCAGTACTAACGAACATAATCTTCATAACATTAATGGATATACAACTCATTTAAAAATTTTTCTTTTTCTTACTCTTTTTATTCAAATACCGAGTCTTAATCCTGCTATAATTCACAGGATTCTTTATCTTCTGGCATAGATTATCAGGAACACAAACCCTAAAGTCCTTATAATACATAGAACTGGTGCAGTTTGGAGGCAAAATCTTCTTCCCTTTCTGCTTATGATATCTTACCTGGCCTTTAATCAACACTTCCCTTAATGGTTCAGGGTTTTTCTTATTCCACTCAACTATCCTGTTTTCTATTTGGTCATAACTCCATCCAACAGACCTTAAAAAATTAGTAAGGATAAACAAGCTTCTTTTCCTTCCATCCTGCACACCTTTTAATATCAAATTCATGCATGGCGGAAAGAACTGTTCAGGAATAGCTTCCTTTAATTCTTCATAATCAACATAATTTTTCTTAACCTCTGCTTCTCTTTTGGTATTGAAGTCTAATGCCTGAACAATAAGTTCTTTTGCTTCATCCTTAAATACCTTGCTCCTGTCTAAGAACTTATATTTCGAAACTCTGACATGTTTAGGCATAGCAACAACTTTTCTGAAATCAAGAACCCTTTTAGGGTTTATCGGCACAGACACAAGCCCTGACTTTTCATTAAAACTATAAGTCATCCTATACAGGTGCCTTGCAGATATAAGTATAGTATCAACCTCAATTATGGATAATGGATTGAACTTCCTATAGTAATTATTAGAGCCGCAGGAGCAGATTGATTTTTTCTGCTTTATCTTTTTCATAAGTATACTGCATTTAGGGCATTTCATAAAGTCAGTTGGTTTCTTGATAGACCTTTCACACCGAGGGCATATAAATTCAGTTTCTTCTTTTTTACCTTTGCTTATCTTCTTATGGCAGTCACTGCAATACTTATGTGTTAGCTCATTTACGCCTTTTGATGTAAGTTCCTTAAGCCTTGCAAAGCTTGCTTTGAATTTGTTTCCAAAATTCACTTCATTATCATCTGTGATTTTGATATGATTAACACTAATGTAATCCAGCAGATAAGTGGCAATGCTTCTCGCAGCTTCAGGAAAAAGATTTTTTGTGTCAGTACCATTTACTTGTTTTGGAAAAGCATCATATGGAACACCTATATGAAATCCTTTATTGCCTGAAAATTTTAAAGATACAGACTTAACTCCCAGTTCTCTTAATGATTTAATGAAAAGCCATGTAGTTATCTTAGCTAATTTCCATATAGGGCAGTCAATATCCAAAACCAAATCCCACCCAATCCTTAGGTCCTCAACATCCTTCTTTTTCATCATAGGGTCAAGCTGCAATGGGCTTCTCCACAGTTCTTCAGATGCATGAAAAGAACTAGCTCCTTGTTTAGCCAACTCTAAAACATCATTAGGGTATTTTAAAATATCCGGCCTTCTCCCAAAACCCTTATCACCAAACTTTATAGCAACCTCTTTATCTATAGCATTATCAATAATCGCATTTTGGATGTCTTCTCTTTTGTAAAGATTTAGAATCTGGCTTATTGTTATCATCACGCTAAACAGGGTTGGTTTTATATTTATATTTCTTTCTTTTAACAAAGATAAAGATAAGAGATAAGACTTATAAATAATAGGGTATTTTTCTCATTTCTAATGGAAACTGATAGAGATAGAATTGGGGAACGTGAATTTAATCTTGCTCTAGCAGAACAGACACAAAAATTTAAAGAAAATCCTCCAATAGATCAATACGGAACACCAACCAGCAAATTAGCCTATGACATTATTCAATACTTCTATAAATCACGCCAAAAAGATATTAATCTTGAACATCTAGCTAAATCAAGAGGCATGTCCGAAGAACAACTTGCGATAATGCTAGGGCAACTCAAAGACATGGAACTTATTATAGAAACAAGCCCAGAAAACTTCCGTTACAATATGAATCCTGACAATGCAGATCTTCAGGCCAAAGTAGAAACATGCTTTGTATATTTTACTAAAAATGAGCATAGGGTAGGAGGTCCATTTAGTACACCGTTTTCTAAGTATGATTGTTTGCCTGATTCACCTGGAGGCGAAAGGCCAACGATAAGGTAACCAGAGTATTTAACCTAAACATAAACCCTAACCCCCATTCTCAAACACTATCTTCAAAACATCTTCACCAAATCTTTTTGCTTTAGTCGGGCCTATTCCATTAACTGAATGTAGTTCTCTCATTGTTAAAGGATTGTTCTGGCATATCTCAAGCAAAGTCTTATCGCTAAAGACCTGAAATGCTTTCACATTCAGTTCTCTTGATTTTTCAAGTCTCCATTTCCTCAGCACATTAAATAAGCTGCCACCAGAAACTTTCTTTTTATCAGCCTTTTTTGCCTCATAGTCACTTACCTTTGACTGAGTATTATCAATAATTCTGGATGTTTTATCATCAATAAAAGGAGTTAGTGTCGAATAATAGTTAATAACAAGCTTTGATTTTGCCCTGGACATTGCAACATACAAAACCCTCAGCTCTTCTTCGTACTTATCATAATCACTTGTTTTCAATATGTCAAGTATTGGATGTTCAGAAGCCCTGCACGGGAAACTAAAACTGTTTGCTCCGATAAGATAAACAACTTCAGCTTCAAGGCCTTTTATAGCGTGGACAGTGGATAATGTAATCTGGTTTTCTCTTGCTTCAACATTTGTCTTTTTCTCTTCAACAGTTCTTTTGATAAAATTAACCCCTACATTCCTTAATTTTCCAGCCATCCTCTCTAGCTGCTTGTTTGTCCTTGCCAGCACAAATACCTCATTTAGGGAAACCTTCAGATTAAGAATACTCTGCGCAACGAATAACTGCTCTTTTTCTTCATTATCATGATTTAATAAAAGAACGCTTTTTTCAGTTGATTTATTTTCATCACAGCAATTTATCCCAGGCACATTCATAGAGGAAATTACCGAATTCAATACATCAATTATCTTTTCTTTCGAGCGATAGTTTACCTTAAGCCCAAGCACCTTGCCATCAGGGTATTTCTCCTTAAAGCCGATTATATGCTTAATATTAGAGCCCCTCCATCCAAATATACTTTGCCTGGGGTCACCCACCATAAAAATATTCCCTGCATTTAAATAATCAAGAAGCTTTATCTGCATATTATTAACATCCTGATACTCATCAACCAGCACATATTCAAATTGAGGAATAGCATCTGGAAAAGAAGAAAACAACTTCATAGTATGCATTATCTGGTCTGTATAATCTCTATAACCTAGTTTTTTCTTATAATACATTATCTTCTCAACCACATTTAAGACAAGTTCAGCAACATCTTTATCAGCATAGCCGACATTTTTGACAATATCTCTTAAATCACTAAAATCTTTCCCAATATTCTTGTAGTGATCCATTACTGCAAACAGATCATTGATAAATCTAAGATAAAGTGTTTTTTTATCTTCAGAAATATATTTCCTGTGGCTGAAATACAAATCAGTAGCAGACTCTTGGGTGTGCCCTATCTCTTTCAAAATACTATTAATCAATAATATTTTATTTCTGAAATCAAGCACCCTATAATTCTTATCATAGATAAGATGTCCTGACTTAATCAGCATCTTCTCACAAAACGAGTTGAATGTCTCAATGTGGAAATTATTTCCAGGAAATATTTTATCAAGCCTTTTAATCATCTCTTTTCTTGCTTTTCTTGTAAATGTTATTGCAAGAATCTTATCATCAGCAACACTCTTCATCTTAGAAAGAAACTCAACTCTTTTTGTCAGCACAGTTGTTTTTCCAGTGCCAGCTCCGGCAATACACAAAATCTCTTTTGAGTCATCAATAACTGCCTTTTTCTGGAAATCATTAAGCCCGTCAAGAAAACCCCCCAACAACAGAAATTTTTTCTTGTCCTGTTCAGTAACATCATCTATGTTTAAGGTCATATCATCTTTTACAAAATCCCCACCATCTAAAATTTCATTTTTGCCTTTTTCAGTCAAACAAACTACTGTATAGAACTTATTAGGATCGGGCTTCTTTACCTCCATAAACCCCTTAAAATCAAGTTCGTTCAATAAGCTTCTAATTTCCCCTTCTGTAAACGCCCCAAGACATCCAAAATATTTATTCTTATCAAACTTATGTTTTACAACTTTCTCTGTTTTCTCTCCAAGCAGTATATCTATTAAGAATTTCTTTCCTACATTAAACTTTAATTCTTCAATGGCCTTTAAAGCCATAATATGATTGGGTTCATTGATGTATTCTTCCATTTTATATCTTGTATTCAGAATCAGCAATTTCCTTTATCTTTTTTGCCTTAACAGGGCCAACCTTCTCTACTTTCTTTAATTCATCAGCAGAAGCATTAATAACATTCTTCACAGATTTAAACTCCCTTAGCAAAGGTCTTGCTAATGTACTTCCAACACCAGGCAGAGCAGCTATTATATACTCCTGCCAGTCTTTCAATGTCATCTCACGTTTAGTACCATGCAGACTAAAATCATTTCCATTCTCTTCCTGCTCTCTTTTAGCAACTATCTTCAAAAAAGCAGCACTTTCCTTATAATTCTTTGTAAACATTACAGGAATACCATAACTAATTGAAATTGTAGCTAGCATCCCCCTGATAGAATTAGGGTGCACATTCCTAACAGAATAAATATCCTGCTCGCCTTCAACAATTACCAAAGGCCTTTCAAAATTCTTTTTCAACCCGCGCATCTGCTCCAATAATCTGCCATCAATCAAACTATTAACAAAATCCTCAGTTTTCTTAAACTCAACCCCCACTCTAGAGCTTAACAAATAATCAGCATTATCCAGTTTCTCAAGATGAATCTTAGCCCCTAGCTCAATTAACTCTTTGATTACAGCAGAGCCTTTCTCTCTATGGTCAACAATAATCTTAATCTTATCATCAGGAGGAATATATTTCTCGAGTGTAGGTTTAGCAGAAGCAAATTTAAATCCTAATTTCTTTTTTATGTTATCCAAAGTCCTATACATCCTTTTCTCTTTATGGTATGCAGACCATTTATACCCTACATCTCTTGTCTCTAAAGCCATTAAAACAATCACCCTACCAGACTCATGCCTTCCAGTCCTCCCTCTTCTCTGGATAGTCCTTATAGCAGAAGGAATCGGCTCATAAAAAATAACCAAAGGAACCTTAGGAACATCTAAGCCCTCTTCACCAACAGACGTAGCAACTAAAACATTAAATTCCCCTTCTCTAAACTTATCTAAAACCTGCTTCTGCTCTTTCTGGCTCAACCCAGTACCCCCTTTTTTTGTCTGGCCAACAAACAACTGTGCCCTGACACCAGGTATACTACTAATCACATTAACAATATCCAGAGCATTATCCCTATAATGATTAAAAACAATAAGCTTAACATTCTCATTGGCTTTAATCTCATTAGAAATTATTTTTTGTAATTCAATCAGCTTAGGATGTTGTATCTTCTCTTCAAACAACTTCTCAGTTTTAATCAAAGCACTCTTATAGTTAATGTCCTTGGACAGATTCTTAATTGCTTTTGTCTTCCCGATAATAGCATCCTGCTGTAATCTTCCAAAATAAGAATGTAAAGCACTAATCCCCTGCGTCTCTAACATCTCAACAGCGTGTTGTACTTTCATTATCTCTGCAATCAAAGAGATTGCATTCCACATAACAAAATCTCTTTCACCAGAAGCCGCCCTACCTCTTAACTGAGCCTGTAACCTCAATAACTCAGTTTTATTCACATACTTTAGTTCATACCCTTTTCTATGCAAGACCCCCCATTTTTTTAATTTCTCCATTCTTTCTTTCAGGCAAAGATTAAGAAATTTCTGTATATCCTTAAAAACAGGCGGAAGCGTAACTTTAACCCAATCAATTTTAATATCCTGAATATACTGTTTAACATCAGGATCTTCATCTGTTCTCACTTCAATCTGTTCTATACCTAAGTTCTTGCAAACTTCTTCTATCTTTTCCATCTCAGAACCAGGGGAAGCAGTCAAAGCAAGTACTCTTGCATACTTTGCTCTCTTAACATACTGCTGAGATAACCAAACATAAGCATAATCCCCAACAGCCCTATGAGCTTCATCAACACCTAATAAAGAAACATCCTCTAAACTTATCCTATTAGATATAACATCATTCTCTAATCCTTGCGGTGTAGAAAAAATAATCCTTGCGCTTTTCCATAACTCAGCCCTTTTTTCTGGCTTAACATAACCAGTAAACACAGCCATCTGCTCTTCATCAATTGAAAAATGTTTCTTAAACACAGAAAGATACTGGTCAATCAAAGGCCTCGTCGGTCCAATAAACAATATCTTACTTTGAGGATAAAGTTTCATCCTATGCGCAGCCAGCATCAAGAAAATATTTGTCTTCCCCATCCCAGTTGGCAGAACAACTAATGTATTTTTGCTTGTACAGCTATTAAAAATAGTCTGCTGGTATAATCTTGGTGTAAAATTTTTTATCATCAGAAAAAAAGTAAGCTAACATAGTTTATATATCTTATCTATTAGATAATTCAATAATCATGCCCAGGTGCCAATATCTTATACCCTATTCCCTTTAATTTCTCCAAACTCTCATCCATCCTGCCAGGGTCAGAAAAAGGAAAATCAATCCTCCCAAAACCATTGAAAAACAAAGTATCACCCGAAAACAAAACCTTCCCCTTAGCATAATACAAACAAATAGAGCCTTTTGTATGTCCTGGAGTAGAAATAACTTTCAACCCAAAGCAATCCTTCAACACATTTAACTTAACCTTAAACCCCCTAGCTAGTAAAGGATCACCAATAGCATACATCTTATTTTTCTCCAATAATTTAATCTCCTCAGCAGAAGCATAAAATTTGGCATTAGGAAACAAATTAAAATTCCCACTATGGTCATAATGCAAATGAGTAAATATTACTCTATCAACCTTATCCAGAGAAATCTTTTTCCCTAACTCCTCTTCAACAACAGACCTATAAGCCTTTGGCCCGGTATCTATCACAATCTTTTCCTTAAAATCCAAGAAATAAACATTACTATCAACATTTAATTTCCATATCTTAGGTGCAATTTCTTTTATCATAAGAATTCAAGTGAAATTCTTCAGACCTTTAATGAATCCTTGCTCATGCAGATAATAGCTTAATATACTTCCCAAAACAAACGATAAAGTAGTAACCAACCAATCACCGTACCTGGAACCAATCAAATAACCTATCAAAAACCCTATTAAAATCAGGATATAAGGAAAAACCATACTCTTTCTTCTCTCATAAACCAATCTTCCCCCCATCATGCCTGCTACAAATATTATTATATAGCTTAACACAGCACTAGGCGCAGCTAAAGAAAACAAAAACCCCACTATTAATAATATGAAAGCTATAAACTCTGCCCAATTCCTGAAAAAATACGCAGTCATATTATCTCACTTCTTATTAGGCCATGGCCCAGCCCACGCTTTACGTTCAAAAAATATATAATAAAGCAACCAGCAAATTATTCCAATTGCTATTGAACCAAAAATAGCCATCAAAACATTAATATCCAATAATAACAAAATTCCTGCAGCAATTATTGTGCAAAACATAAATGCATAGGTCATTCTGCTTCCAAAAAATAACCTGCTTCCTGTAAGGGGGGGTATAGGTAATATGTCATAGATAGCAAAAATAACACAAAATAAAATGACCTTATCAAGTAAAGGGCTTGCAAGATTTGCATTTATTATCTTAAACACAGCAGCTATTGTTATCAGGGCAATCGTACCTGCAACTGCTATCATCCCATGGGCAAAATACCCCAATCCATATCTAAAATATCCTAATCTATGCCCTGCAAGGTGATGAAGCATAATTCCTCCGGGCAGCAAAACCCATATCCTCCCCCTTGATACAAAAGCAAATATTAGGCCAACCAGCAAACCAGTTAACCACAACTTATACTCTGCATTATAACCAATACTCAACCCGGCAATCCTCTGTGCACCATTATAAACAATAAACACCAAAGTGACAATTAAAAAAGCATTAAACCAGTTAAACAAACCAGCCTTCCAGCTAAACGTAGCTCCCCCCCATTCCCTAAAAGAAATTATAAATGACAATACAAGTATCGAGATTATAAATCCTCTAAGCTCAGAAGGAGTAAACTTATAATATCTCTTTATCTTTCCTATCAAATCACCTAAAGCGCCCATTTTAATTAATCTTAATCTTCTCTATATATAAATTTTGTTGTTGGACGAATTAACACTAAAAGAATAAGTCACATCCACCTTATTCACATTCTTTTTAATCAGCTCTATAATCTCTTCCTCATGTCCAGCACCAACTATGGCTAATATCTTTTCATCTTCTTTAGATTTCATCAATCTTACCAATTTCTTGGCCATTACATCATTCCTTTCTTTAACAAGCACATTATAAATATTAGGATATCGTTTCTTAACTTTATTAATCAATTTCTTAATAATTTTCTTACTGGGCACAGTCCTCAAATCAAACTCAACCTCTTTCTTTTTTAAAACAACAGCCTTAAACACATCAACAATAAAATTCCATTTCTCCTTCCACGTTAAGGATTTAGACAGCCTTTTTAGTGTAACTTCAATATCCTGATCAATCAAAGCCAGTTTTATATTATTCTTCTTAGCTAACCTAACAGCCTGCTTCATTTCGCTTCCAGGCTTTACACCAACATACTCCCCTAGTTTTTTCTCGGCCCATGCCCCTATTAAAGCGAACAAAAACCCCTTAAACCCAACCCTAAAAATATTGTAAAAGCTTATCTTCTCCTTTTTAGCCTGCATCAAAGCATACAACCTTTGCCTATCTAACTCTAAAGCAACAATATCTGGCTTTTCTCCTTCTATTGCATCTTTCACTTCATCTAAGCTTTGTTTTGCAATATGTGAAGTTCCTATTATAGTTAGATTCTTATATTTCATTATAACACTGGAAAATCGAAGACTTTATATATCTTGACCTTTTATACAGAAAATATACAATTCAATAATAGTAAAATCAAGGAGGGGATTTCAATGTTAAAAATGAAAAGAGTATCTGAAACTTATGATATGAAAGTATTTACTGATAGTGGAGATTATTTTGGTGATATAGAGGAATCAATACTTACATCAAATAAGGTATTTGGTTGGAGAGTAAGAGCAACAAAGAATTCATTTCTGACAAAGGTTCTTGGCTCTGCAAAAGGCGTTATCGTTCCTCACCAGCTTGTAAAGGCAATAGGAGACATTCTTATTATCAGTAAAGCAGCTGTTCCTTCATATTCAGGTGAAGAAGGAGAAACTCAGGAAGAATAATTTTTTAATTTTTTCTTAACATATTTAAACTACGAGTTCTTACTTTATTATATACGGCAGTGATCTAGTGGCTATGATACGAGCTTCCCAAGCTTGTTACCCGGGTTCAAATTTGCAAAAGTCAAAGTTTTGCTTTGAAAGTCCCGGCTGCCGTATATTCTAAATAAATCAGTAAGGTTTATAAACCACAACTAACATAAGAAATAAACTATGGCAAGTGCTTTTTTAAATGAAATTAAAAGGAAAGCAATACATGTAGCAATACTCTTAATCATAATTCTTTACGCTATATTGGAAAAAAGTGTTTCAAAACAAATATCTCTTTTTACATTGGTATTCATTCTGTTATTCTTACTGGTAGCAGAATTCATAAGATTAGAACTTAACATAGAAGTGCCTATAATAAGGCAGATTCTTAGGGCAAAAGAAGAAAGAAAAATGCACGGTGCAATATACTTCCTTTCTGCTACAATAATCTGTTTAGCTGTCTTTGACTTCAAAATAGCTTTAGCAGCTTTGTTAATGACTGTCTTTGGGGATATGTTTGCAGCACTTGTAGGGCAAATATTCGGAAAAACATTAATTTTCAGAAACAAAACCTTAAGTGGTGGTCTAACAGAATTGGTCGTAAACCTTATTGTTGGTTTTATAGTATTGAACAACATCTACATAATTATAGCAATGGCTTTTACCGCAACAATTGTAGAAACCTTTGTTAGCGAATTAGATGATAACTTATTCGTTCCTTTATTTGCAGGATTTGTAGGCCAATTACTATTCTTCTTGATATAATTAAAGTTGCAATATAGGGCAGCAGGTATTGACAAAATTTTATTGGTCATAGACCTTTGTGAAATTTTGAGCCCCTTTGCCCATATACTGCAACATCAAATCAGAAAAAAACCCTCTATTTAAATGTATCTTTTATTTTACCTTCACTTAATGGCTCAACCATATCAGACATAGCTCTTAACCCTTTCTCCAGAGCATCTTTTTCACAAATATTATTGTGGGTGTATGGATAAATAATCCATTTTTTATCTAATTGAGAAAAAGGATTAACAAAATACACACATAAATGCCTGAATTTCACAAATTTATCCCAGTTATTTACTAAAATATCAAGGTTACTCAAATTATTAAATAGCACTAACCCATACCACTTTTCATTATCGAATTTGGATAATATCTCATCAACATCCCCTATAACAGGTTTAACAATAAAAAACTGCTCCCTGTCTTTAAATTTAATATATACATCAAAACTCTTTTTATTTTTCTCAACTGTTTCAATCTTTTTAAGAAATAAGTCCTTATTTTTCAAATAATTAATTATCCAATCAACTAAGTACTCATGTGCTTTATCTTTCATAACCTACAATTATCACGTAACATATTTATAAACTTTATTGTTGAGCGAAACGAAACGATAAAGGTTTTAGAAGCAAAGCTTCTAAACCGTTTAGAAAACTTGTTTTCTAAAAGATTGGAAACTAAAAGTTTCCAATAATTTACGCCACAAGAAAAATTTATATACTCTAAAATTAATAACCTACTAAAATGCAAAAAGAGGCGTATTTACTATTATTCTTTCTCCTATTACCTACATCTACAGCATCAATACTCTTTGATGGAGAAGTTGATGATTACGAGACATTCAAAGCAGGAGCTCACTCTTTCTATGTGGAATATGTAGAATCTACCCAAGGCGTAGTTTTTAAGATGGATGATATGGGGGGAATTATGGAAATTGGCGAGTGTGAAACCAAAGAAGATATTAGGTACTGTGTTGAAAATGTTGACTACCCTAAAATTTGGGTTAAAATAGAATTTTTAGAACCAGACATATCTATTGAAAGAACATTCTCAACTACATCACCCAATGTAGGCGAGCAAATAACAGTTACAGTTATATTAAAAAATGATGGTGATAAAAGAGCTTCAAACATCAAATACACTGATGCATACCCTTCAGGTTTAAGGGCCTATGGAGAAGGAAACGCTAAGGTTTGGGAAGGCAGCCTGAACACAAAAGAAGAAGAAAGATTTACATACAGTATAAAAGCAGAAGAAGCCCTATCTTTCGAGTCTACAGCAAAATTATCTTACAAATTTGATGGTACAGAAAAAACAATAACATCATCAACTGAAACAATAGAGGTCAAAAAACCATTCAGCATTAGCCATCAAATTTCAAAAGAAGCGGCAGACAGAGACGAAATAATTAATTATAGCATAACAATAGAAAACAAAGAGGAATACAAAACATTATATATACAAAATTTAGAGATTAATTTACCATCAAAAATTGACATAATCAAACCTGTCAAGGGATTAGTAGTAAGGGACAATCAGTTAACCTTCAAGGGAGAAATAGAAAAACAACAAAGCCAAACGTTCACAGTTAAAATAAAATCTTCTAAAGTTGGCAAGTTCACAATACAAACAGCAGTAGAACTTAGGATATCTAACAATAATTATAAAGAAGAATTACAAAAACAATTTAACATTGGACTAACATATATACTGCCTATATTAAATGTGACAGATACAGTAAAATCTAACTCCGCTTATCCAATATATATAGCTGTTAAGAACCATGGCGATGACGAGATAAAAAACGTTAAAATCAAAGCTGAAAGTGATTTATTTGATAACATAGAAAAAACTAGGAATATAGCAGCAGGTTCTACCTATGAGGTCATAGATAAAACATTTACCTCCCCTTACACAGAAGAAGACCAAAAACATAATATCAAGATAAGTGGATCTTACATTTCTTCTTCAGGAAGGACATACACATTTGAAAAATCAGCACAATTAACAATAACAGCTGCTCCTAAGGTAATTGAAATAATAAAGGAGTTTAATAAAGAAGAGTTCTATCCGGGAGATGAAATTAAAGTAGCAGTTAAAATAAAGAATAAAAGAAATACAGCTTTAAACGAGGTAGATGTTTCTGATATATTCCCTCAGGAAATAAGGGCATCCCTATTGGGAGATGTTATAGGGTACCTTGATGAACTTGGCCCTAACGAAGAAAAAAAGCTTTATTCTTATTCTGTAGTTGTTCCAGAAGACTATACAGGGGACGAAATAGAGTTTAAAACCAATCTTAATGTAAAAGTTGATGGAGAATTAGTTATACTTAAAAGAACAGATAATGTCAAGATCCTAAAAGGCGAAAAGTCAGAAGAAGTTGAAGGAGGTCAAGGAATATCAGACGAAGAAACAGGGGAAACAAACCAAACAGAACAAGAAACAACACAAACTGAAGAAATCAAAGAAAATTTCTTCAAGAAAATAATAAACTGGGTAAAGAATTTGTTTACCAAAGATAAATAACTATTTCTTAAGCTTTACTACTCCCTTAACCTTAAATCCATATTCCTCTAACCTTTCAACATCCATCTTTAATGACTCAAAACTTTCTTTTTTAGGCTCTTCCTCTATTTTACTCTCTTTTGGTTTTTCTCTTTTCATTTTTTCTTTTATACTTATCCGTCTTTTAAGCTCTTTTAAGCCAATTTTTATAAAAGGAATATTATCAACATCATCCAATTTAGCTCTAATTTCTTGAGCATCATTTTCAAATCCCGCCGCATTTAAATTTTTAACTTCTAATTTAAAGCCTTCTAATAATTGAACTCCCCTTTCAAAATCCTTAAAAGCCTTCACAAGCTCTATTAATTCATCATTCATTTTTTTCTTTTATTTTATTATACAACCTATCAATAATATCATAGACAAACATCTTCTCTTCTTCAGAAAGTTCCCCGTATCGTCTAAGAATATACCCATATTCTTCTTTTAATTTTTCATAATCCCATGCATCTATGTTATCATAACATTCAAAGAGACTCCCTATTAAATCAGCTATCTTAGCCGCAGACTTAATCTTCTTTTCTCTAATCCTTAATTTCAAATTATAGATTGATCTTTCAATTTCTGCAATGTTCCCAATATTCAATAACCTCCATTTAATCATTGCAAAATCCCTTTCAAAACCTTGAGTATCAAGGCTGTACAATATACCTTTTAGTCTTTCTAATTCATTGACCTTAGACTCAAACCAGCCAAATTCCCTTCTCAATATTCCTAATACATTTTTCTTCATTTTAAATACTCATTTAGCATATACTCTAATCTTTCTGTCCTATAACCTTGTTTTTTCCATAATCTTAATTTATATTTCATCCTCTCAATGATTAAAGCCTCCCCTTCCAGAAGCTCTCCTTTTTTAATAAGTCCTGAATCTTCCATTAGTCTTTCCAGGCGCCCTGTTTTATAATCCATAGTTTTCCATCTATTGATTTTATTAATCATACTAAGCCTTTGCCCTTCACTTAATTCAGATATCTCTGTTTTCTTACCAACAACAAAGTAAGTTAATAATCCAATTACTATAAGTGTAATTATAATCGCTAATGCCCACTTCCCTGTTTTTATTTCTAAGTCTCCAAATGCTCTTCCTATTGTTTGCCAGAAAGAAGGTTTAGGTTCTTTAATATCAGGTATTTTCTCTAATTCAACACTTTCCTTGGCTACCAATACATCAAGAACAACCTCAATCGGCCTGTGGGAAACAACGCTGTAGTTTTCAAAATTCAATTCTACAAAGAAATCATATTTCCCTAGCATGTCCTTGTAAATATAGAGGTTTGCTTCCTTCCTCTTTTCTTCAAACTTTCCTAAGTAAATTGTATCTTGTCCTGAAAGAATGATTTTGTTATCTTTTTCTATCCAGAATTTAACTATAACATCCCCTTCGATATCAGCCATTCCTTTCATTAAATAAGAAAAGTCCAAATATTGGCCAGGCTCAATAGGTGAATCAACTTTTAAAATTTCTACATCGAATAATTTAACGCATTTCTTGTTGATACATTTCTCATTTTTCTTGCAATAACTATCATCCCTGCATTCTATTCCTGTTGGAGCACCTCCTCCTCCTCCTCCTACACTAACTACATCATCTCCACCTTCTTCAGATGCCTCCTCAGCAGAATACACAGTAAACTGAGTAACATTAAATGCCAAAGTTCTATTGGAATAACTTATCTCGGCACATATAGATGATGGACATACAACATCATCTCTTAAAATTCTTGGTTCTGTAAATGTTAAGTTATATAGATAGAGAGTAGCAGATTTATTTAAAGCAGGTAAAGCAGTAGAATTTATCTCAATTCTGTTAAAGGATATATTAACATAACTATCTATATTTCCCCCTCCACTTAAGTCAATACTTTCGCTAAAGTTAATCTTACCATAAACTGGCTGATCAATCACAAGATTAGGTATATCAGAAACATTTACCGAGCTTATATTAGTGGTGTTTCCTAAAAATTCAGTTAATATGATAATGCCTAATATTCTTGTTTCAGTTTCCCCAACATTACTAACAATATCTGTACAATTAACACTCCAATTATACCCTCTAACAGTTAAATTATTTACTGTAAAGTTCAGCGTAATATCTTTAGTTATACTAGAATTCGTTAGATTTACCTTACTGTTTAAGATTAAAGAGCAATTCGTAACATTGTTTGCATCTGTAACATTATATGAAAAAAGTATAGAACTACCATTATCTGCCGTATTATTCTTTGGCAATATTAAACTTACAGATGGAGCTATTGTATCCAATCTAAAATGCCTTACAGAGCTATTAGCACTACTAGAACTACTATCCCTTGCAGTTACAGTCAAATTATAAAAACCATCAGAAGCATTCCAGTCAGTTACATTCGTAGTTGTGCTTATATTCAGACTTCCATTAATATAAATATCATAAGTTATAGTATCTCCATCAACATCAGTAGAAGAGAAATTAATATCTAATTCTGTATCTGAATAATTCTTCCCATCAGAAGGATAATAAACAGTAGGAGTTATAGGAGCTGTATTCTGAACTGTAAAACTAGCTCCGCTATCTGTTAATAGTGTCTGATTAATATTACCACTTGTATCATTAAACCAGTACTGCCCGTAGATACGTTTATCCCTTCTCCGGGTAATTCTTAAAGTATAATTAACAAAAGCAGATGTCCCTCCACTTAAAGTTCCATTACTTACATTAGTTAAAGTCCCTGATTGGTTATGCGCAAAGAAATAATAACTTAATCCAGTCTCGTCTTGTAAAGTAATTGACCAATTAACAATGCCATTCCTTTTAGTACCAGTTGAAGCATTATTCTGAAAATTAGAGTAAGTAGGCAATATAACATCCTCAACAATAGTCTTAGCAGTAGTAAAATTAAATGTTTTATTAGTAACAGAATTTCCAACTCCATCCCAAACTGTTAGATTAGTAAAGTAGGTTGTTACATTTGATAGATTAGTTAGGTAAGGATTATGATTTGTTGCAAATGTATTATTGTATATAGATCCTATTAAATCTGTACTATTATACCATAAAATAGAATAATTACATAACTCATTACAACCAAACTCTATAAAACTACTTTGATTTGTTGTTGACGTATTCCTTAAATTTGAAATTACTGGTGCTGTTGTATCCAACCTAAAGTGCCTTACAGAACTATTACTAGAACTAGCACTACCATCATTAGCAGTTACAGTCCAATTATAGAAACCATCACTGGCATTCCACTGAGTTACATTTACAGAAGTTCCAGTAACATTAATTGTATTATTAATGTAAAGAGTATAGGTTAAACTATCTCCATCAGCATCAGTAGAAGAATAATTAATATATAGAATATCTGAATAATTCTTTCCATCGACTGGATAATAAAGTTGTGGTTGTGTAGGAGCACTATTAGCAACCGTAAACACTCTTAACAAACTCATATTCCATTGATTTAAGCTATCATTAGCATACCACCTATACCCAATAGTATTTCCATAGCTTAAATTAGTAGATTTATTGGCAATTAATTTAATACTATTTCCTGAAATACTACCATTAGTATCATTAAGCCATCCCTCACCAGTACCATTCCAGCTGAATATATAATAACTTAGGCCAGGGCCACTATCACTCACAGTAATATTAAACTGGGCACCTCCATTAATATTCACCAAAGTTGCATTTGTCTCGTTACCTGACCATGAAGGTTCAGTAGTATCCAGCCTAAAATACCTCACAGAACTATTAGTACTTGAATCACTACTATCCCTTGCAGTAACTGTCAGATTATAATATCCATCGCTAGCATTCCAGTCAGTAACATTCGTAGTTGTACTTATATTCAAACTACCATTAATATAAATATCATAAGT